>Ga0209944_1000539_pt1 | contig 16714 bp, 13 predicted proteins | sample SalPonR1_C_D2_MG_FD_185701 | JGI IMG/M metagenome (GOLD analysis project Ga0209944, IMG submission 185701) | Salt pond soil microbial communities from South San Francisco under conditions of wetland restoration - Salt Pond MetaG R1_C_D2_MG... ...
TTCCCGCGCTTGGATTGACGCTTGGATTGACGATTGGATTGACGATTGGATGCACGACTGGATTCAGGGCGGCTGGATTCAGAATCCTGTCCGGTTCTACTGTAACGCCCGCCGCCAAGTGCCGCTACCCGGCCTTGCAATTCCAGCTCCAGCAGCATCGAGGATACCGCCTGCGTGGTCAATTCCGTGCGTGCCATGATTTCATCCACCGAAGTCGGATCGTAACCGACCGCCGCAAGCAATGTTTCGACTTGGGGGTCCGAAGCGTCCGACTCAATGGCAGCGCCAGAAGCATCGGCCCCGGACGACGACGCCTCGCGCGGCGCGAGCAGGCCGCGCAGTTCGCCGGCAAGTTCGGCGATCAGCGGCTTGAGTTCGTCGACGATCTCGTCGGGTGATTCGACCAGCCGCGCGCCCTGTCGAATCAGGCGGTGACAGCCGCGCGCCATTGGATTTCGGATGGATCCCGGCACGGCGAATACCTCACGCCCCTGCTCGCCGGCCAGACGGGCGGTGATCAGCGACCCGGAACGAATCCCGGCCTCGATAACGAGCACGCCGGCACTCATGCCGCTGATGATCCGGTTGCGGGCCGGGAAGTGGCCGGCCCTGGGGCCGACACCTGGGGCGAAGCTGCTGATCACCGCGCCATTATCCACGATTCGGCGAGCCAGATCACGGTGCCGTGCCGGATAGACCTGGTCCGGACCGGTGCCGCCTACCGCCAGCGTGATGCCGCCGGCATCCATGGCCGCCCGGTGCGCCACGCCGTCCACGCCCAGCGCGAGCCCGCTGGTGATCACCATGCCGGCGCGGCTCAGATCCTCGGCGAACTCGCGCGCGATCGCGAGCCCGCCCGGCGTGGCGTTTCGGCTGCCGACGATCGCAAGCTGGGGGCGCAGGCACCACTCGGGACTGCCGTTGACGAATAGCGCCAGGGGCGCATCGGCAATCCGCCGCAACAACGGCGGGTAATACTCGTCGTTGCGCGAAATCAGATGATGCGAAGGGTGGTCCAGCCAGGCCAGGGCGGCATCCAGGCGCGCCTGGTCAGGGTGCTTGATGGCCCGAATGAACTCACGCGACAGGCCGATGCGCCCGAGATCCCGATCGCTCCAATCAGGCAGACGGGGGTAATCATCGGGCGCAAGGTCCAGCCCGTCGAGCGTCCCCGGACCGAGGTCCGGGGCGAGTACCAGTTTCAGCCACCCGAGCTGATCGGGTTCTGAACCCATCAATACGGCGCTGACGCGTCAGGCGCGGCGTTACAGGCGCCGATCCGGATGGTCGATCAGGTCGCCGGTGCGCACGCCGCGCTTGCCGGTCATGACCAGGCCGTAGCTGACCCGGTCGAAGGCACGAAAGACCATGACCTGGCCGATGAACTGCGGCGGAAGCTGGACGCTGCCGCCGCTGACGCCGGTCGGCGCCGGCCGGCCGCGCAGGCCGTCGACGAAATCGTCCTCGACCTCGCGGTTGGGGTGGAACACCGAGAAGGTATGACCGGGCTTGACGCCGTCGCTGAGGCCGATATCCATGGCCACGATCTGGTAATGGCCGACCGCATAGTCGCCGCCTCTAATGCCGATGATGCTGGCGCCGTCGGGAATCTCGAACTCGGGCGGACGCGGATAAAAGGTCAGGTCGTAGAGGTATGGATCGATCGGCAGGATGTAGTCGCCGGCGCGCACTTCCATTTCGGCCTCCAGCACCTTGAGCTGGGCCGGATCGCCGTTGGCCAGCACTTCGGCGCGCGCGACCTCCCAGAGCTGATAGCCGATGACGTTGCCTTTGTTCGAAAAGAAACTGAGCTTGCGACCGACGTCGATCGGCCGCTCGTCCGAAGGGACCGCGCCGAGGTTGCCGCGCATCAGGTTCTGGCGTACCGCGCTGCGACCGCCGGCCTTGACTTCCTCGAACTGGAAGCTGAGGCGGGCGATGATCACCTGGTCTCCCGGCCGCCGGTCGTCCATGCCGCGAACGAACGCACGGTGCGGCTCGGCCGAGACGTAGCGCGTATCCTCGTTGGCCACGACATAGGGCAGACCGGCCAGCTCTTCGTCATCGACGACTCTGGGCTTGAGCAGGAACGGCTCGATCACGCTGAGCGACACCGTGGTCACCGGGCCGGTGGTCTCGCTGCGGCGAATCTCCGGCGACAGCCGGCGCGTGGCGTCGAGCACCAGTCGGGGCTGGCCGTCGACGTAGATCAGCGACAGCCGGTCGCCCGGATAAATCAGGTGCGGATTCTCTACCTGCGGGTTGGCCTGCCAGATGGCCGGCCATTGCCACGGCCTGGTCAGGAACCGGCCGGCGATATCCCACAGCGTGTCCCCTTCACGCACGATGTATTCATCGGGATGATCGTCACGGAGCTCGACCTCCTGCGCCGCCAGCGGCAGTGCCACCAGCAGTGCGATCAACAATACCCAAATCTTTTTCATTTTCTATCTCCCAGGTCCGCCGCCACGCTGAAGCCCGATTTGAAGCCCGGCTGTTGAAGCCCGGGTTCGGGATTGACTGCATTAGCCGCAATTTCGAACAGGCCTTATCGACTGTCGATTTGCGCTACCTGCGCTATCATACCCATATTGAACGGTTTTTCCACCCTTGGGAACCCGATTCGTCAATTGAAATCCGAGACTTAGTGCACAAAGTTCATGCCATGACCCAGCTGACCATACTCCAATTTCCCGATCCGCGGCTGCGCAACATCGCCAGGCCGGTCGACGAAGTCACCGATTCGGTTCGGCGACTGGCCGACGACATGCTCGAGACAATGTACGCCGCGCGCGGCATCGGGCTTGCCGCCACGCAGGTCAATCGCAGCCTGCGCATTCTGGTACTCGACCTCAGCGAAGAGCGCGACCAGCCGCAAGTCATCATCAATCCCGAAATCGTCGGCCGCGAAGGAAGCCAGCTGTGTGAGGAAGGCTGCCTGTCGGTTCCCGGCGAGTATGCCGAGGTCGAGCGTGCCGAGAATATCCGCGTCAAGTGTCTGGATCGCGACGGCAACCCGGTGGAATTCGATGCCGACGGGTTGCTGGCGGTGTGCATCCAGCACGAAATCGACCATCTGGACGGCAAGGTATTCGTCGACTACCTGTCTGCGTTGAAGCGTCGAATGATCGAAAAACGCATCAAGAAGGCACGCCAGCAGGAACGCGAGCCCGCCCATCAGCCGGTCTGACCCCGGACGGCGGACAGGCATGTCGCCGCCCCGCCGCGGCCACCAGGAAATTCGTTGACAAAGCCCACAATCGTCTTTGCCGGCACGCCCGAATTCGCCTGCCCCGCCCTGGCCGCGCTGATCGCGCGCAACCGGCCCGTGGCGGTGCTGACCCAGCCGGACCGGCCGGCCGGCCGCGGCCGCAGGCTCGTCGCCAGTCCGGTCAAACGGCTGGCGGCCGAAGCCGGCGTCGAGGTGCTTCAGCCCGATTCACTCAAGCCCGCCGATGCGCATCAAGCGCTGTCAAAGCTGAAACCGGACCTGCTGGTGACCGCGGCTTACGGGCTGCTGCTGCCGCAAAAGGTGCTTGACCTGCCCGCGCTGGGCTGCTGGAATCTGCATGCCTCGCTGCTGCCGCGCTGGCGCGGGGCCAGCCCCATCCAGCAGGCCGTCCTGGCCGGCGATTCGCGTACGGGAATAACGCTGATGAAGATGGATGCCGGACTCGACACCGGCGACATGCTGATGCGCGCCGAGACCGCCATCGAACCCCGGGAAACCGCCGGCGAACTGCACGACCGCCTGGCTGAAATGTCGGCGGCGCTGCTGATCGAGGCGCTGGATCGCCTGGCCGACGGCACGCTGCCGCAGCCGACGCCGCAGGACGACGCGCTGGCCACGCACGCCCCGCTGATCCGTAAAGCCGACGCCCTCATCGACTGGCGGCTGGATGCCGGGACGCTCGAACGACAGGTATGCGCCTACAACCCCTGGCCGGTGGCACACGGCGAAATCGAAGGCACGCCGGTTCGCGTCTTTCGGGCGCGGGCGATCAAAAAAGAAGAGCCCAACGGTTTCGCGCCCGGCACGCCGGTCGCCGGCGGAACCGACGCGATTCGGATTGCCTGTGGAAACGGCATCCTGGAAATTCTCGAACTCCAGGCGCCGGGCCGCAAGCGCGTTTCCGCCCGGCAATGGCTGAACGCCCACCCGGACTGGAGAAGATGAAAAAGCGCTGCAAATCTGCTGCGTGGCCGCTCGTGACGATTTACAGCGCTTTTTCCCGTTCTCTTTGCGTCGTTGCGGGAGCTTGTCGATGAATGCGGCTGCAGGCGCGGAAGCGCGGCTGGTGGCGGCGCGCGCGCTGGTGGCGGTGTTCGACCAGCGACGCAACCTGGGCGATGCGCTGGCCGATCTGGACCGCCAGCTTGGCGACAGCCGGGACCGGGCGCTGGTCCGGCGGCTTTGCAACCGCGTGCTTCGGGACTATCCCGCGCTGGCGTGGCGTCTGGACCAGCTGATGCGCAAGCCGCTTCCGCGCAAGGCCCGGGAGATTCATTTTCTGCTGCTGCTGGCGCTGGACCAGCTGATCGAAGGGCGCGAACCCGCCCACGCGGTGGTGCACGCAAGCGTGGCGGCAGCCCGAAGCGCCGGCCAGCATCACCTCAGCGGCCTGGTCAACGCCGTGTTGCGCAATCAGCAGCGCCGCGCCAAAGAACTGGAAGCGAAAATGCCGCACGATCCCGCGCTGCGTCTGGGCTACCCGGCCTGGCTGCTGGATGCGATTCGGCACGACTGGCCGGATCACTGGCGCGAAATCGCCGAGGCCGGCAACCGAAAACCGCCGTTCTGGTTGCGCGTCAACCGTCGCCGCAGCACGCCCGAGGATTTGCGCCTCAAGCTGGCCGCCAACGGCATCCAGGCCGCCACCAGTCCTCACTTTCCGGATGCGCTTGGACTCGACCACCCGGCCCGGGTGAGCCGCCTGCCGGGATACGCCGAGGGTGAATTCTCGGTCCAGGACGCCGGCGCGCAGGCCGCGGCTGCGCTGCTGGAACTCGAAGACGGACAGCGCGTGCTCGACGCATGCGCCGCACCCGGCGGCAAGGCGGCGCATATACTCGAATGCGCGGATGTCGCATTGACCGCGCTGGAAGTCGATCCACGGCGGGCCCGATACATCGACCAGACTTTCGACAGGCTGGGCTTGCAAGGACGGGTTGTCATCGGCGATGCGGCGACGCCGGAGGCCTGGGACGATGCCGACCGGTTCGACCGCATCCTGGTGGACGCACCGTGCTCGGCCACCGGCGTGCTTCGCAGGCATCCCGACATCCGATGGCAGCGCCAGCCCGGCGACATCGAGGAAAACGCGCGCTTGCAGGCCCGCATCCTGGACGCGCTCTGGCCGCTGCTTGCGCCCGGCGGATTGCTTGTCTACGCCAGCTGTTCGATACTGCACGCCGAAAACCGTGATCAAGCAAGAGATTTCATTGCCCGCCATGCCGATGCGCAACTACACGAAGCGGACCTGGAAGATGCCGTGGCGACCGATCCGGGCCGCCAGATTCTCCCGGGCAGTCTCGATAGGGACGGCTTTTATTATCTTGGTCTGCGCCGGATGCAGTGACGGCGGCGGCAATACCGCTGACGGCCGCCTGGAAATCGACCCGAGCATGGTCTGGCGCGGGGAAGCGCTGGACATCGACGCCGGCGTGGCGTTCGACCCCACCGCGATAATGCGCGAAGCGCTCGAAAGCGGCGTCGACCTTGAGCTCGAGATCGTGACCCGAGTGAGTCGGAAAATGGGGCCGATCGCATTGATAGAAGAGGAACGTCGTCACCCCATCACCATCCGTTTTCTGCCGCTGACCGAGCAGTGGCAGCTGGAAATCGACGCGATCCAGTCCAATTTTCCGCGGCTGTGGCTGCTGCTGGATGCGTTGCAGCAAGGGCGCAGCTACTCGACCGGACTCACGCGCGAGCGCACTCGCGGCAACTCGTGGCAGGTGCAGGCGCGCGCCCGGTTCAACCGCGAGGCGCTGCCGTCGCCGATGCATCTGCCTTCGCTCGTATCCTCCGACTGGCGCCTGGCCGGCACCTGGCATACATGGCAAATCGACGCGTCCTGAGCCGTTTCTTCCGCATCCTGCCGCTGGCGGCCGTCGCCGGCCTGCTGCTGGTTGCGCTTTTCCTGGTCGCAAGCGTCGAGCAGGAATCAAGCCGGCTGGGCAGCATGAGCCTGACCATCCTGCTGCTGACCGGGATCGCGCTGCTGGTGCTGCTGGCCGTGATCGGGCAGCGCCTGGTCCGCCTGATTCGGGATGTTCGCGCCGCCGCACCCGGCGCCCGGCTTCGCGCCAGGCTGGTCGGCGTGTTCATCGCGCTTGCCCTGCCGCCGGTGGTCGTGGTGTATCTGTTCTCGGTGGAATTCCTGAACAACACCATCGATGGATGGTTCGACACCGGCGCCGAGCCCGCGCTGGCCGACTCGATCGAGATGGGCCAGCTGTTTCTCGACCTGCGCACGCGACAGGCGCGAGATCAGATTGCCCGCATTGCCGCCGGTCTGCCGCCGGGGGCGGATGAAGACGAGCTGCTGGACTACCTGTTTGCGCGGGTGTCTTCGGCCGGGCCGGCCGAGTTGACCATGCTCACGCCGACCGGCCGGGTCGAAACCCTGGTGCACATCGATCCACAGCGCATGGTGTCGGACCTGCCGTCGGCGTTCGCGCTGAATCAGGCGATACGCGGCGACGAATACAGCGCTGCCGAAGCCGGCGACCAGGGGTTGCGCATTCGCGTCCTGGTCCCGGTTCAAAGCACGCCGGGCGGCGCTACCGATCGGGTGCTGCAGGGCATATTTCCGTTGCCCGGAAACTTCTCCGAACTCGCCACCCGCATCGAACAGGCCTATTTCCGCTACGAAAACATCTCGTTTCTGCGCCAGCGCCTGCAGCAAAGCTTCGTCCTGATCCTGTCTCTGGTACTCGGGGTGACCGCCCTGCTGGCCATCCTGCTGGCGTTCAACGCCGCGCGTCGCCTGGTGCGCCCGATTCGCGATCTGGCGCAGGCGACCGAGTTGATGCGCGCCGGTGAATTTCCCGAGACCCTGGATGTCGCCAGCCGCGACGAGCTGGGCTTCCTGGTTGATTCATTCAACAGCATGGCCAGCCAGCTCAATCGAACCCAGCGGCTGCTCGAATCGCAGCGCCATTATCTGGAAACGCTGCTGGAGAGATTGTCGGCCGGCGTCATTGCATTCGACAGCCGGCGGCGGCTGAGTGCGGCCAACAGCAGCGCCTCGGATATCCTGGGGGTGCAGTTGAGCGATCTGCAGGGCCTGGAAATCGACGAATTGCGCGATCGTCTGCCTGAACTGGGCAAGCTGTTCGACGTCATCGCCCAGCGCATCGATGATTCAGGCGACCTGTGGCGGCAGGAAATCAAGCTCGAACGCGCGGACCGGGCGCTGGCGCTGGTATGCCGCGGCTCGACCCTGCCGGATTCGGGCGAGCCCGGGCGTACAGGCCACGTCGTGGTCTTCGACGACGTGACCGTGCTCGACCAGGCCCAGCGCCAGGCCGCCTGGGCCGAGCTGGCGCGCCGCCTGGCGCATGAAGTCAAGAATCCGCTGACGCCGATCCGGCTGGCTGCCGAGCGCCTGCAGCTGCGGCTGGGCGACGACGGCGACCCGGACCGTGCACGGCTGGTCCAGCGCGCCACCGGCACCATCATCAACCAGGTCGACAGCCTCAGGCGCCTGGTCGACGCTTTCGGCGACTACGCGCGCCCCGGAAGCAGCCGGCGCGAGCCGCTGGAACTGGAACCGCTGATCAGCGGCATCGTCGACCTGTGGTCGGCCGGCGATACCGGTGTCCGGTTCGAGCTCGACCTCGAACACGGCAATGCGCGCCCTGTCGGCGATGCGGGCCAGTTCCAGCAGGTGCTGAACAACCTGGTGCAGAATGCCCGTGAGGCGCATCCCGACGGCGCGCCGCTTATGCGCATCCATTCGGAAGTCCACACCGAGGGCGAAGACGAGTGGCTGGCGCTGGAAGTCTCCGACGACGGACCCGGCTTCGACCCCGACATCCTGCCTCGGGTATTCGAACCCTACGCCAGTACCAAGCCACGCGGTACCGGCCTCGGGCTGGCCATTGTTCATCGCATTCTGGACCAGATGGGCGGCCGGATCGAGGTCGAGAACGCGCCGCAAGGCGGCGCCTTGATTCGACTGCAGCTACCGTTGCGATCGTGATCGATGCGCTATCCTCTGCCCCAGGGAAATCAAACCCGGAATAATCCGGGTTGAAAGGAGCTGCCGTCCGATGGCTGCGACCATCTTGATCGTTGACGACGAACCGGATATCCGCGAACTGATCGGGGAAATCCTGGCCGACGAGGACTACGTGCCGGTACTGGCCTCCTGCGCGGCAGAAGCCCGCGAGCGGCGCATCGAGTCCGATCCGGACCTGATCCTGCTCGACGTCTGGATGCCCGACAGCGACGGCATCAGCCTGCTGCGCGAATGGCGAGAGCAGGACACGCCGCTGTGTCCCGTGGTGATGATTTCAGGCCACGGGTCGGTCGAAGCCGCGGTCGAGGCCACTCGATACGGGGCCAGCGATTTCATCGAAAAACCGGTCTCCATGGCGCGGCTGCTCAACACCGTGCGCAAGGCGCTGGCCGGCGGCCGGGATACCACGGCCGCCTCGACGGCCGACGCACGAGGCGGCGACGTTCCGGAACCCATGGGACGATCGGCCGCGGTGGGCGCCCTGCGCGAGCGTCTTGCGGTCGTCGAACCGGCACACGGCAATGTGCTGATCATCGGCGAGGCCGGGAGCGGTCGATCGACCCTGGCGCACTGGATACACACGCGTTCACCGGCAGCGGGCGCAAGCCTTCACGAGATCGCCTGTGGCCCCGGCAGCAGCCAGCTGGCCCGGCTTGAAAACGCGTCTAACGAGCCGGCGACGCTGATACTGGATCATTTCGAGGCGCTGGGTGACGATGACCGGGCGCGGCTCAACCGCCTTCTGACCCGCACCTCCTCGCCGGTTCGCGTCATCGCCATCGCCACCCCGGGGCTGCAGCAGCGCGCCGCGGCCGGGCACTTCGACAACGCGCTCTATCAGCGCGTGGCCGAGAGCGTGCTCGAGGTACCGGCACTGCGCGAGCGAAGCGAGGACATTCCGGAACTGGTGCGCTACCTGGCCGAGCAGCTGCCGGCGCGCGAAAATCTTCCGTACCGGCCGGTGCCGGTACGGGTGCAGAATCAGCTGCGCCAGCACAACTGGCCGGGCAACCTGCGAGAGCTGGCCAATTTGCTGCGCCGGCTGCTGCAAACCGGCAGCGAGACGCCGGTGGAACCAGACGAGGTGACCGCGCTTCTAAAATACGCCGATCCCGACCAGGCACGCACCATGGCCGCAGGGCATTCGCCGCTGTTCGAACTGCCGCTGCGCGAGGCCCGCGAGGCCTTCGAGCGTCAATACCTGATCACCCGCCTCCGCCGTGCCGACGGCAGCGTCGGCCAACTCGCCGAGGCCGTCGAAATGGAGCGCACGCACCTGTACCGCAAGCTCAGGCAGCTCGGCATCGATCCAAAACAGGTCCAGGAAGAAAACGAATGAGGATCATCATTCTCGGCGCGGGGCAGGTCGGCTCCGGCATGGCGCATTCCCTGTCACGCGAGGAAAACGATCTTTCGGTCGTCGATACCGATCCGGAACGGCTGCGCGAACTGCAGGAAAAGCTCGACATCCGGACGGTGCTGGGGCACGCCTCGCGGCCCGAAACGCTGATCCGCGCCGGCATCGACGATGCCGAACTGCTGATCGCGCTGACCAATTCCGACGAAACCAACATGATTGCCTGCCAGGTGGCCTACTCGCTGTTCAACACGCCGACCAAGGTCGCCCGGATCCGCGCCGCCGATTACCTGGCGCATCCCGAGTTGTTCACCCGTGAAAATACGCCCGTCGACTTCCTGATCAGCCCCGAGAAGCTCGTGACCGACCACGTTCAGCGTCTCATCGAATATCCGGGCGCGCTGCAGGTGCTGGATTTCGCAGACGGCCGCGCCCAGCTGGTCGCCACCCGCGCAGTGCGCGAAGGCAAGCTGGTCGGGCGCGCGCTCAAGAGCCTGCCCGACGAACTGCCCGCCGGGGTCGATGCCCGGGTGGCGGCCATATTCCGGCGCGACGAGGCCATCATTCCGGAAGGCGACACCATCATCGAAGTCGACGACATGGTGTTCTTCCTCGCCCCGACCCAGGAAATCCGGGATGTGATGGCAACCTTCGGCAGCACCGCCGGACCCGCCCGCCGTGTGCTGCTGGCCGGCGGCGGCAATATCGGCGCGGCGCTGGCCAGGCGGCTGGAGCGCAATCTCCACGTCAAGATCATCGAACGCGACCCCAAACGCGCCGAACGCATCGCGGAAGTGGTCGATACCTCCATCGTGCTGGTCGGCGACTGCGCCAACGAGGACCTGCTGCGCGAGGAAGGCATCGACGAGATGGATATCTATTGCGCGCTGACCAACGACGACGAGGCCAACATTCTCTCTTCAATGCTGGCCAAGCGCATGGGGGCGCACAAGGTCATCACGCTGATCAACCGCGCCGCCTACGTCGACCTGGTCGAATCCGACCGCATCGACGTCGCCGTCAGCCCGCAGCAGATCACCATCGGTGCGCTGCTGGCGCTGATCCGCAAGGGCCACATGGTGCGCGTGCACTCGCTCCGGCAGGGTGCTGCCGAAGCTATCGAAGTTGTCGCCCACGGCGACCCGGGCCGGTCGCGCATCGTCGGGCGCGAGATCGGCGCCATCAAGTTGCCGAAATCAACCACCATCGGCGCCGTGGTCCGAGGTGATGAAGTACTGATGGCACACCACAACGTGACCATCGAGCCCGAGGATCACGTGATCCTTTTCGTGGCGGATAAGCGCGAAATCGCGGAAGTTGAGCGCCTTTTCGCCGTAGAAGCCGTTTTTGTCTGATGCGCGCCTACGCGCCGGTACAGCGGGTGGTCGGGGCGTTGTTGATGTTTGTCAGCATCGGCTTTGCCCCGCCGCTGGCATTTGCCTGGTTTTCCTCCGACGGCACAGCCGGCTCATTCGTTTTCAGCATGGCCGCCGTCGCGGCCATCGGCGCCGGGATGTACTGGCCGGTTCGCGACAACCGGCGCGAACTGCGGGTCGCCGACGGCTTCCTGGTTGTAGTTGCGTGCTGGGGGGCCGTAGCGCTGGCCGGCGCCCTCCCGTTCATGCTGGTACTCGACATCAGCCTGGCGGATGCCGTTTTCGAATCGACCTCGGGCATCACGACCACCGGCGCCACCGTGCTTTCCGGCCTGGAAGAGATGCCGATCTCGATCCTGTGGTACCGCCAGCAGCTCCAGTGGATGGGCGGCCTCGGCATCATCGTGCTCGCCGTGGCGATCCTGCCCATGCTCAGGATCGGCGGCATGGAAATTTACAAGGCCGAAGTCACCGGCCCGGTCAAGGAAAATCGCCTGACCCCGAGAATCGCCGAGACCGCCAAGGCGCTGTGGGCGATCTACATCGGACTGACGCTGATCTGCGCCCTGGCGCTTTGGGCGGCCGGCATGAGCGTGTTCGACGCTTTCACTCACAGCTTCAGCACGATCGCGACGGCGGGATTTTCGACCTATGACGCATCGATCGGGCACTTCGACAGCGCGCTGATCGAATCCCTGATCATTTTCTTCATGTTCATCGCCTCGATGAACTTCGCCCTGCACTTCCTCGCGCTGCGACGGGCCTCGGCGCAGGCCTATCTCAACAACCCCGAACTTCGCCTGTTCGCGGCACTGCTGATCATCATCAGTGGTCTGGTCACGCTGCTGCTGTGGAGCCACGGCGTTTACGAGACCTTCTGGGAATCGCTTCGCTACGCACTTTTCCACGCCGTCTCGTACACGACCACGACCGGCTTCGCCAGCGCCGACGTCTATCTGTGGCCCGGTACGCTGCCGCTGCTGATGATCCTGATCTCGGGCCTCGGCGGTTGTGCGGGCTCGACCACCGGCGGATTCAAGATCGTGCGGGTCTACCTGGTATCGAAACAGGGCCTGCGCGAGCTGAAACGACTCATTCATCCGCGCTCGGTGGTGCCGCTGAAGCTGGGGGGGCGAACCCTCGCACCGGAGGTGGCCAACGCCATCTGGGGCTTTGTTTCGCTCTACATCGTCTGTATCGTGCTGCTCACCCTGGTGGTTTCAGGCTTCGAGCAGGACCTGGTGACTTCGGTCTCGGTCGTGTTCTCGGCCATGAACAACCTCGGCCCGGCGCTCGGCGAGGCGGGACTGAACTGGGGCGGGCTCACCCAGACCACGAAATGGCTGATGAGCTTTGCGATGCTGCTCGGCCGGCTCGAGATCTTCACCGTGCTGGTGCTGCTGACGCCGACGTATTGGAAACACTAAACCCCCGGTTTAGGGTTTAGGGTTTAGGGTTTAGGGTTTAGGGTTTCCGCAAACCGCGGGGTTGTGCGGGCATCGTGGACGAAACGGGTTGCATTGTCGGTTTTGATTGCGTAAACCCTAAACCGTAAACCTTTAACCCGGTCTTTAACAATGAACCCCGAAGTACTCGAAAAACTGATCAACAACGGCCGCGATTCCTACGAGGCTCGACTTGCCGCCGGGCAGGCGCGCCTGAAAAGCGGCGACCTGGCCGAGGCAATCGCGCATTTTCGCGAGGCCACGGCATTCAAGCCGGAATACACCATGGCCTGGCAGGAACTGGGCAAGGCGCTGGAAGCCAACGGCGAGCCCGAAGCCGCGCACGAAGTCTGGGAACGCGGCATCGCCGCGGCGCGCGCCAACGGCGACAAGCAGGCCGAAAAGGTGATGGGTGTCTGGTTGAAGCGTCTTTCGAAGGAATAGCGGTTTGTTTTTATGCGCTTGGGGGTGAGCCACCGATGCCGGGGCGCGTTCAATTTTCAGATTGAAAGCTGAAAACTGAAAACTGAAAACTTCGAATTCATCTCGCCCCGCGCTGCGCGCTTGCGGGCGACCTACTTTTCACAAGCGCCTGAAAAGTAGGCAAAAGCGCTTTTTACAGGCGGCAGAGGGTTGCGGTGCGGGTGGGTGGAATTGGTGGTTAGGTGTTTGATCGCGGGGTGGGCTGGAGATCTTCTTGCCCGTGCGACATGCGTGTCATGGCTTGCGGGTGACGACGGGATTCCGGCTTCGATCTTTATCGGAGCGGGGTTGTCTCGATCGAGTTTGTTGTGATCGTCGGTGGATGCTGAAGCGGGTTCCAGTTCGGGGTGGTGAGTGGGAGCAGCGGCCAGGCTCGCCACGTTGCTTCTGCAACCGGCTGCCGGAGGCTTCCTGCTTCTGACCGTGCACCGGATAATGCCAATTTTTCTATGGGCGCATCCTGCGCCGATGAATCAGGCACAAATCGCGGCCTGGAGACCGCTCCTACCCGACACGTCGAGCATCGTCACCATGCCCGCCACCGGGCAAGAATACCAACCGCAACCAGGCCACCACCAGCCCTCACCGCCCCGAACTGGAACCCGCTTCAGCATCCCCCAACAGACCCGTGCGAGCACGATCGCCACGACCCCGCTCCGATAACCATCGAAGCCGGAATCTTCGGGCTGCCCGTAAGCCGAAGATGAACACTCCGCACGGACAGGAAGATCCCGGACCGAAGCCCGATGCCACACACCTAACCCCCACACGCTCCGACCAGCACCGCCAACAGCTGCCGCCTGTAAAAAGCGCTTTTGCCTACTTTTGTCGCGACTGACAAAAGTAGGTCGCCCGCAAGCGCGCAGCGCGGGGCGAAATGCAGTTGAAGTTGAAGTTGAAGTCGAAAGTTGAATTTGAATCAAAAAAAGCCGCCCCACCCGCCAGGGTGGACCCGTCAGCCCTGCCGGCGCCCCGGCAAAACTTCAAACCTCCGATACTGCCAGAGATACTGCTCCGGCGCGGCGCGCACGACTTCCTCCAGCACTCGGTTCATGGCGGCCGCGGCAACCTGCGGATCCGGGTTGTCGGCGCCGGGCACCGGGTCGAATCGAATCTTCCAGGCATCGCCGGCTCTCAGACAATGCCCCATCACGACCGCGCATCCGGTGGTCTGAATGAGCCGATGCGGCAGCGTCATTGTCGCCACCGGTTGTCCAAAGAAAGGCGCCTGTACCGAGTCTCCGCCGCGCGGCAGCTGATCGAACAGCATTCCCACGGCCTGGCCGCCTCGGAGCCTGCGTACGGCTCGCCGCATCGCCGCACCGCCGGTGGCGAGCATTTCGCCGTCGAAGCGGGTTCGGTATCCGGTCAGCAGGCGATCCACATTTTCCGACCGGGGCGGCTTGTAAAGATAGGCAATGGGCAGCGTGAGGCTGCCGTAGAGAATGGAGACTTCCCAGTTGCCCAGGTGGCCGCCGAGCACGAGGACGCCCCGACCCGCCTGTAGCGGGATTTCGACGTGATGCCGGCCGCGGACATCGACGATGTGGCTTTGGACCCATGCCTGGCTGCGCTGCCATGCCGGGCCGCATTCCAGGAGCGTTCGCACCATCTCTAGCGTGTTTTTCCGGCAGATCGGTTCAATCCGGTCAGGCGGCGCATCGGGGTACGCTCGCGCGAGGTTGGCGCGAACGATGTCCAGCTTGCGCCAACCTGCAAGGTGAACAAGGCCTGCAATCATCGCGGCCAGCCATCGCTGGAGGCGCAACGGCACCCAGGCCGATATACGGAGGAAAAGGTGCCCCAGGAAAATTTTCATCATCGTCGATGCTACCATCAAGGGTTATGGTCGCCGCGCGCTCCGCAATCCGGAAACACATCGTGATCGATGGAGAACGCGGCGTCTGCCCATCGCCGGGACCATGTGTCTCGATGCGACTAATTACCGCGCCCGTCAGGCAGCGAGCGCACCTGCAACGGCCATGGACAACCCTGTTGTCACCGCGTGCGCCGCAATGATCGCTCTGCTGCAGAGAACGCGATCAGCCAGCGTCACCATCGACGGCAGGCGGATCGCCGAAACCGCCACCGGCATGCTGGCGCTGGTCGGCTTCACGCGCGAAGACGATGAAGCGCGCCTCGAGCGCTTTATCGAGCGAATGCTCAACTACAGGATGTTTGCCGACGGGAACGGGCGGATGAATCGCAGCCTGCGCGACATCGGCGGTGAATTGCTGATGGTGCCCCAGTTCACGCTGGCCGCCGATACGAATTCGGGCAACCGCCCGAGCTTTACGCCGGCCGCGGCACCGGAGAAGGGACGGATGCTGTTCGAAGCCCTGGAAAAGCGCATGAAGCAGGCATGGCCGAATACCGCTTTTGGGGTCTTCGGCGCCGACATGCACGTCGAGCTTGTCAACGACGGCCCGGTAACTTTCTGGATCGAAGTGAACTGAAGGAGGCCACGCAAGAAGCGGCTCGACTCACAATCGGGCGAATCAGGCAAATCGGGCGAAGCGCTTTTATCCGCTCCTCGGCAGATCAACCCGGATTCGGGTGCAGGCGCGAATGCTGGCGCATGAAGAACGTGATCGGCCCGGCGCCGGCGAGAACCCGGCCGTCGGAGGCACGAAGTTCGACGCTGAGCTGATGCTCGCCGCGGTAGACCTCTTCGATCTCGACGCTCCGGGCGCGCGTGGACGAACGGACTTCGCCGTCGACCAGGTAGGCCAGCTGCGTTCCGGCGGGAAGCTCGCGATCGGTCTGGACCTGCACGGTCAGCACATAGGCGGTATTCCAGACGGATTCCTGGGCAGCCGGGGTGACAATCCTGAGGCCGAAATCGGGCGCGGAATCGCCGCTTTCGGATTCATTGCCGTCACCGCCCGCAGCCTGCTCGTCGCCCAGTTTCACCGGGTCGACGACAGTGAGTTCCTTGAGCTTGACGGGCTGTGCGTCGTCGCTGGGCTTTTGATCGGTGTAGACCGTATTGCCGTTCTCGTCGACGGTCTTGTAAATGTCCTGGGCCATCGCCGGGGAAACGGGCGCAAGCACGGCCAGCGCCGCGAGCGACAGTATCGCCAAAGATCCCATGATCCATTTCGAAATCGCCATGCTCGCCTCCTTGGGTTGCGGTGACACTTAGAGCCTCAATCATACCGCACAGTTCCGCCGAATCTTGCCAATCGAACGGGCAACGTCGCCACGGCGGGCCGCACGCGGAATCCCGGCGACGATTCCGATTCTGTTTCCGCAATGCCAATCGACTCGCTGCCCGGCCGTGGCGGCCGGGCAGCGAGCGTCGAGCGACGATCAGGAGGAGTAGTACATGTCGAACTCGACCGGATGGGTGGACATCCGGAAGCGCGTGACCTCCTTCATCTTCAGTTCGATGTAACCGTCGATCAGGTCGTCGGAGAACACGTCCCCGGCCTTGAGGAAGTCGCGATCGTTGTCCAGGGCGTCCAGCGCCTGGTCCAGCGCGTGGCAGACGCGCGGGATGTCGCGCTCTTCTTCGGGCGGCAGATCATAGAGATCCTTGTCCATGGGCGAACCCGGATCGATCTTGTTGAGAATGCCGTCGAGACCGGCCATCATCATCGCGGCGAAAGTCAGATACGGGTTGCCGGCGGCATCGCCGAAGCGGACCTCGATCCGGCGCGCCTTGGCGCTTGCCACCCAGGGCACACGGCATGAAGCGGAGCGGTTACGGGCCGAATAGGCCAGCAATACCGGGGCTTCGAAACCCGGCACCAGACGCTTGTAGCTGTTTGTTGTGGAGTTCGAAAACGCATTGATCGCCCG
>Ga0209944_1000566_pt1 | contig 16261 bp, 12 predicted proteins | sample SalPonR1_C_D2_MG_FD_185701 | JGI IMG/M metagenome (GOLD analysis project Ga0209944, IMG submission 185701) | Salt pond soil microbial communities from South San Francisco under conditions of wetland restoration - Salt Pond MetaG R1_C_D2_MG... ...
GCCACGCTCACCAGGCGCCAGCGCGTCAGCGCGATTTCAAGTACGGGTCGATAGCCACGCTTGAGCAGCGTCGTGATCCGGTTGTCGTGGTCGGCTTCGGTATCCGGCCGCCCGGGCAGCATCAGCAGACACAGTACCGGCGTGATGGTCAGCGCGACCAGCAGCGACGCGGCCAGCGAGACGATGTAGGCCAGGCCAAGGGGCTCGAGCAGGCGGCCTTCGACGCCGGCCAGGAAGAACAACGGCAGGAATACAAGGATGATGATCAGCGTGGCGAATACGATCGAGCCCTCGATCTCGCGCGTGGCCTCGTAGACGACCGTATAGTCCGGGCGGCGCTCGTCCGCGGCTCGACCCCGGTTTTCCCGCAGCCGGCGCACGATGTTCTCGACCACGATGATCGCATCGTCGACCAGCGCGCCCAGTGCGATCGCCATGCCGCCCAGCGTCATCGTGTTGATGCTGCCGCCCAGCGCGCGGATTGTCAGCACGGCGGTCAGCAGCGATAACGGAATCGCCAGCAACGCAATGCCGGTGGCGCGCGCCGACAACAGGAATGCGAACATGATCGCGACGACCAGCAGCGCGCCGTCGCGCAGCGCAGCACTCAGGTTGTCGACCGCAATCCGGATGAAATCGGCCTGACGGAACGCGTCGGTCTCGATCCGCATGCCTTCGGGCAGTGACGCCTGGATTTCGCCGATCGTCGTATCCAGCCGTTCGGTCAGTCCCAGCGTATTGACGCCGGGCTGCTTCTGAATGCCCAGCACCACCGCCGGTTCGTCGTTGTGCGCGCCGGTGCCGCGCCGCGGCGCCGGACCGATTTCCACCAGTGCCAGGTCACGCACCAGCACCGGCATATCGTTGCGCGTGGCGACCACGGCCTGCTCGATGTCGGCAAGCCCGCGTACCCGGCCGATGCCCTGGATCAGGAATTCCTGGCCGTTCTCGACCAGGAACCCGGCCGATGCATTGCGGCCGGCCTCGCGCACCGCCTCGAGCACTTCGGCGAGCGATACATCGAACGTCGCCAGTCGCTCTGGCTGGACAATGACCTGAAATTGCCGCGTGCGTCCGCCGATCGGGATCACCTCGGCCACACCGGGGACTGCCAGAAGGCGCCGACGCACGACCCAGTCCGCCGCGGTCTTAAGCTCCATCTCGCTGTGGACGTCGGACTTGAGTGCGATGAACATCACCTCGCCCATGATCGAGGTGATCGGCGTAAGTACCGGCGGCGCCAGCCCGGTCGGCAGCGAGCTGCGCGCGACCTGCAGCTTCTCGGCCACGACCTGGCGCGCGCGGTAGATATCGGTGCCCCAGTCGAACTCGATCGTGACCACGCTGATGCCTATGCCGCTGCTGGAACGCACCCTGCGCACGTTCGCCGCCCCGTTCAGAGCGGTCTCGATCGGCAACGTGACCTGGATCTCGACATCTTCGGGCGGCATGCCATGGGCTTCGGTGACGACGGTGACCGTAGGCGCAGTCAGGTCGGGGAAGACGTCGACCGGCGCGCGCGAAGCCGACCAGCCGCCCCAGGCCAGCAGCCCGGCGGCCAGTACCAGCACCAGCAGGCGATTGCCCAGCGACCAGGCGATGATGCGATCAATCATTGTGGAACCTCTGAACAACTCTGCACGGGCGCGACGGCGCCTTTGCGGGTGGCTCCGGCTTGGCTTGGGCAAGCGCGGTTTGGTTGTTCCAAATAAGCGAGTCCAAACAAGCTGGAGGCCCCGCAAAGGCCCGTCCCGTATGTGTTTCGCCGGAAAAGCCGCATCTCAGGCGTTGCGATCCTCGGCCGTAGCTATGGCTACTGTCGCTCGGCTCGCCCCACACGATCTGCGACTTTTCCGACTGAAACGCGCTCCGCGCCGAGTTATTCAGAGGTTCCTCAATGCGCATGACCGTGACCGACCTCTTCGCCGCCGGTGGCCGCGAGCTTGACGTCATAGGCGCCGATCGTGACGACGCGCTCGCCGGCCTCCAGGCCCGAGACGATCTCGACCCGGTCGCCGTCGCGGATGCCGGTCTCGATCGGCCGCCGCTGAAAGGTCTCGCCGCCGGTCTGGACGTAGACCACGGTGCGCCCGCCATCGTCGATGACTGCGCTCTTCGGCACGGCCAGACGTTCGCTGGACGCGCCGAGCTGGACGTGCGCGGCCAGGCCCAGACCGACAAGCGTCGGCGCGCCCGGGATCGGCCTGTCACCGTTAGCCGAATCGCCAGCACTACTGCTCTCGCCGTGCAAGATCGGGTATTCGATGGTGACCGCGACGGTGCGCGAAACCGGGTCCACGCGCCGGGATACCTGAACCACCCGGGCACCATGGGCGGCGTCGAGCACCACGGTTTCATTCCCGCTGACGAACCACGCGCCGGTGGCCTGGTCGAGTTGCGAGGCGCGGGCTTCCGGCACCCGCACCTCCAGCCAGCGCCGGGCCGGATCGGCCAGCCAGAACAGCGGCTCACCGCTTCGCACGAACGCGCCCGGCGCGACCGCGACGTCAACGATCTGGCCGGCCACCGGTGCCTTCAGGGCGATCCCGGAGCCTGCCGAACCGCCTTGTCGCTGCTCTATCCGGCCGCGTGCCGAAACCAGTTCGCTTTGTGCGATATCGAGTTCGGCCCGGGCTTCGATCAAACGGCGTTCGGGCACTGCGCCGGTCGCCACCAGCGATTCGAGTCGCTGAACATCGCGCCGAGCCAGATCCGTTCGATTGCGCGCACGTTCGAGTTCAACCGCAAGGCGGCCCACATCCGTGCCTTCGCCCAGTCGCGGCACGAGGTAGCCGAGAACTTCGCCGATGTCGACGCTGCCGCCGATCCGCGGCACATCGACGGAAGTGAAATAGCCGTCGTCCGGCGCGGTGACCACGGCACCACCGTCGGCGGGTGCGCGCACCTGGGCCACTCCGGGTACCGATGCCTGAATCGGCATGGCGCGCACGGCCTCGGTCGCGAATGGTGTCGTCCACTGCTGTTCCTTCAGATAGCCGATCTCGCCGGGCGGCGTTTCGGTGACAGTGCGCGCCGAATCCGCGTCTGCATGGACACGGTAAGGGCCCAGCTCGTGCACGACCTTCAATCCGGGCGCCTCGACCTCGATCCGCAATTCGAACTCTCCGCTTTCCTGCGGCGTAACCGTCGGCGTGAACAGGCCCGCACGCGCCGGCGCGCTGACCCGGAACCGGGCCGCGGTCTGCCCATCGCGCAGGAGTACGACATCCATCCGCCCCGATCGGACCGGGGCAAAATCGGCCAGTCGCGTCACGTGTGCGGCAAACCGCGAGCCCCGGTCCACGATCAGCGGCGGAAATTCCACGAACAGTTCGCTGGCTGCGGTGTAGTCGGTGACGACTTCGGTTGCAGTTTCGGCAGCCGGGTCATGCTCCGGCTCGCCGGGCGCGTGGCTATGGCCGCCAGGTTCCGAACCTCCGCAACCGACCAGCAATGCGACCAAAAGCGCTATCAGTGGCGCCGGAATCAGAAATCTTTCGGGAATCTGCAATGACATGGTGAACTCGGGGCAATGAAACCGTGGCTGAATGCGAAATTGAAAAAGGCTTTAACCACGAAGGGCACGAAGAGCACGAAGAGCACGAAGAAAAAACCTTTGTCACCAGGATTGTTCAAGAGCACGCAGGTGATTTGCTTTTCCCTTCGTGTTCTTCGTGTTCTTCGTGATAAATCGCTTTTGCGTTCGCGCCATTTCGATGAATGTGTTCAGTGGTCATCGTGGTCGTCGTGCGCATGGGTGTCGCCGTCATGAGTGTGCCCATCTTCTTCGTGTTCACGACCGTTCTCGTCCTCGCCATGCTCGTGTTCGCCGGCATGTTCGTGGCTTCGCGCTTCACCCGCCGCTTCGTCTCGCGGCGCATCGTCTTCGGCTTCGTCGCCGTAGAAGGCCTGCGTTTGTGGTCCAGTCTCCTCGGCGTGCGCGTGGTCGGCGTCCGGACCGTGGTCGTGCGCCTGCTCGCCATCGTGGGCGTGGGCCTCGGCTTCGTGGCTGTGGCTGCCGTCCTCATCGTGAGCGTGATCGCCACAGCCGGCCAGCGAAAGCACCAGGCCAGTTGCAAGTACAGTCGCGAGGGGAAGGAAATGCTTCATTGCGGTTCTCCGGTCAGTTGAATCAGTTCGATTGCGACGATGCGCGCCGCGTACTCCAGTTCGATGGTTTGCAGGTAATGATCGAGTTCCGTTTGCCAGGCATCGAGCAGGCTCATCACGCCCAGCTCACCGGCCCGGTACGCAGCCTCTGCGATTTCGGGCAGCGAATCCGTCGTGTGTTCCCGCTCGGTCTGCATGGCCAACACCGCGTCGCGACGAACGTTCAGCTCCTTGAGCAATGCGCGTGCCTCGGACTCGAGCCGGGCGATTGCCAGTGCCGCTTCTGCCGATTTTGCGCCTGCGCCGGCCTCGGCGGCCGCGCGGCGCTGGCGACCGCGATCGAACAATGGCACCTCCACACCGATCGCGAATACACCACCGGTTTCCGAGACCGGGCCGTCCTCGAACTGTCTGACGCCCACGCCCAGCGTGACCTCGGGCCAGACTTCCCGGCCCGCTGCGCGAGCGGCCAGTCGGTCCGCCTCGGCGCCGGCTTCGAGCCGGCGGGTCTCCGGATGGGATTGCAGCGCCGCCATGACGGTTGCTTCTGACGGCGGGTCGCCGGGCAAGAGTCGGCCCGTCAGCGTGCGCGGTGGGCTCTCCAGAACGCCAAACAATCGCAGGCGGGCCGAATGCAGCTCCGCGCGACCTGCCGCCAGGCGGCCTTCAAGCAGGGATATTTCGCGCTCGATCCTGAGCTGATCGAAACGCGATGCATCGCCGGCGCGAACGCGCTCGGTCACGGCCTGGCCGAGTTCCGCCAACCGCTCGCGCCACGATTCAATTGCTTCGGCTTCACGCCGGTGCCTGATGACTTGGTAGAAGGCGCCGCGTATTGCCTTTGCCCGGCGGCGTTCGACAAGTTCAATATCGGCCGCCGTCACGCCTTCGGCCGCACGCGCCGATTTGCGCGACAGCGAGTTACGGCCGGTCAGATCCAGAGGCTGGCGCAGCCAGAAATAACGGTCGGTATTGCCGCCGGGCAGATCCAGCGATTCATCGGCAAGCTCGAACTCGGGATTGTCAAACAGACCGGTTGCGTCGGTCCTGTGATGGGCTTCGCTCATCGATGCATCGGCCCACGCACGCCATGCCGCCACTTCCAGGCCCATTCGCACCGCTTCGCCCTCGGTCAGCGTTTGTGCGTGCGCCGACAGGGCGAATGCCAGCAGGCATCCGGCGAGGGATCCGATCAAGTTTGTTTTCAATATTGTCATTCTCACTTCGCCAGCCATCCGACGAATGTCTCCAGCGCATGATGCTGGCTTGCCAGGGCAAGCGCGATCAGTCCCAGCCCGACGATCAATGAGCTTTCCGGCAGACTGGAAGCGAGCTGTTCCGGCGGTCGGTCGGCCAGTCGCTGAATGCGGCGTACAACGTCTGCCGAATTCGCGCCCATGGCATAAGCGTCGGTTGCCCGTGCGGGTGCGCCCTCGCGCAGAATCCTGACCAGCGCCGAAGCCAGATCCAGCCCCTTCCCGCTTGCGGCAACGGCATCGTCGGCACGTTCCTCAGCCGCCTGGCTCCAGTGGCGGATGAGACGGCGTCGGGTTTGCGGGAATTGCATCGACATCATCAAGCCGAGTATCAGCCTTCGCGCCAGATCGCCGGCACGCGCATGTGCAATCTCGTGCCGCACCACGGCTCGCCTTTCGGCCGGCGACAGTTTCCGAATCAGCCCGGTCGTCAGAACGATTCTCGGCCTTAGAATGCCCAGCAGAAAGGCGCCCGGCGTTTCCGAGTCGGTCACGATCAATCGGCGTCGCGCCGGTGCGAGACGCGCGATGCCGTTCGCCAGCCGGGCGTGCCGAAACTGATCCCGCGCGGTCCGTACAAGCCCTGCGATAGGCCACGCGCCCGCGGCAATCAACAGGACCACCAGCGGCCCTGCTTCGAACGCCGGCAGGTGGCGCAGGCAGAAATGCGGGTGATGCAGGCCGTGAGCCAGGCAATGATCGTCGATCAGGCCGGCGAGCTTCAATACCGCAGGCAACGCCAGCACAAGAATCGCGAGCAGCGATACGGCAACGGGCAGCGCTGCGATACGCTCGACGCGGCGACAACGAAGTTCAGGCGGGTGGCTGTCTGACAGCAGGAATCGTGCGCCGACGGATGCCGTGGCAGCTCCGACCGCCAGTCCGATGATGCCGATCAGCGCCGCAAGCATCGCCAAGGCCGGAAACGATTCAATCACGCCTGTCACCTGTAACCGCGCGCCTTGCCGCGATCAATTCCTCGAGCTCGTCCAGTGCTGCGTGGTCGAGTTGCTCGGCCGCATCGACCAGTGCCGCCATGGCCGTCGAATTGTCCTGGGAGAATCTGGCTGCGGCCTCGCTGACCATCGCTGCGAGTAGCGAGCCGCAGCTGACCGATGCAGTATATCGATACGCCCGGCTGACCTTTTCACGGTCCAGGAGCTGCTTGCGATGGAGACGATCGAGCGTCGACTGGATGGTGTTCAAGGAGATTCCCCGCGAGCGACCGACAGCCTCATGCACGGACTTCGCGGTTCCGGATTCGACAGACCAGAGATGCTTGAGCAGGCAGGCTTCAAGCTCGCCCAGGCGAGCCGGGAACCTTGATTCATTGGGAGACATGAACGGCCACGACAGAAGTAATGCCGGCAATATACGGACCCTAAAACCGATTGTCAATCGGTTTTAGGGTTGCCCCCCGGTCTTGCGCAGTCTCAGCGCGTTGCCGAGCACGAACAGGCTTGAGGCCGACATGGCGCCGGCGGCAAGCATCGGCGAGAGCAGCATTCCATTGACCGGATACAGCACGCCGGCGGCCACGGGAATCAGCAACACGTTGTAGCCGAAGGCCCAGAACAGGTTCTGCGCAATGTTGCGCATGACCTTGTGCGAGAGGTCAATCGCGGTGACGACCTTTTCCGGGTCGCCCGACATCAGCACCACGTCGGCGCTTTCGATCGCGATGTCGGTGCCGGAACCAATGGCGATACCGACGTCGGCGGCGGCCAGCACCGGGGCATCGTTGATGCCGTCGCCGACGAACGCCAGGGCGCCTTTGGTCTTTTGTTTCAGTTCGTCCAGGGCCTCGACCTTGCCGTCCGGCAACACACCGGCAACGACATCGTCGATCCCGAGTTCCCGGGCGACCGACTCTGCAGTTACACGGGCATCCCCGGTGATCATGGCGGTGCGCAATCCCGAGTCGTGCAGCGCCTTGACCGCGCGCTTCGCGCTCGGCTTGATGGGGTCGGCCACGGCGACGAGGCCCTTCACCATGTCGCCGGAGACGATATAGACCACGGTTGCGCCCTTGCCCGAAAGACGATCGGCCGCCTCGGCCAGACGCTCGGGCAGTTCGACTTTGCGGGCTTGGAGCATGCGCGGGCCGCCGACGTGGATCGATTCTCCGCTCACCCGGGCGACAACGCCCTGCCCCGTCTCAGAGTCGAAGTCTTCCGAGTCCGGAATCTCGATGCCTGCTCCCTTTGCCGAATCGACAATGGCGCGCCCGATCGGGTGCTCGGAATGCCGTTCCACCGCCGCGGCAAGACCAAGCACGCGTTTGTCTTGTCCGTCCTCCACTGCGACCGTCTCGATCACTTCCGGCCGACCTTCGGTGAGCGTACCGGTCTTGTCGAACGCTACCAGCCCGACGTCGCGCAGGCGCTGCAGCGCATCGCCGCGGCGAAACAGCACACCCGAGTTGGCCGCCCGGCCGGTGCCGACCATGATGGAAACTGGCGTGGCCAGGCCCATCGCGCATGGGCAGGCGATGATCAACACGGCCACAGCGTTGACCAGCGCCAGGCTCAACGCGGGCTCCGGGCCCAGGGCCAGCCAGGCGACCAGCGTGACGAGTGCTACAGATATGACCGCCGGCACGAAATACTTCACGACGCGATCGACCAGGGCCTGCACCGGCAGCCGGTTGCCCTGGGCCTGTTCGACCAGATTGATGATCTGGGCCAGCACGGTGTCGCCGCCGGTTGCCTCGGCCTTCATCCGGAATGCGCCGGTCTGGTTGAGCGTGCCGCCGACGACCTCGTCGCCCTCGCCCTTTTCCACCGGGTCCGGTTCGCCCGAAATCATGGATTCGTCCACCCAAGAGCTGCCGCTGACCACGCTGCCGTCCACCGGTATCTTGGCGCCCGGTCTTACGTGAACGATGTCGCCGGGCTCGAGTTCAGAAAGCGCGACCTCGACGGCCTCTCCATCGCGCTCGACCAGCGCGGTATCGGGCGCCAGTTCCATCAGACCGCGAATGGCGCTGGAGGTCCGGCCGCGCGCGATGGCTTCCAGCCAGCGCCCAAGCAGGATCAGCGTGATGATGACGCTGGAGGCTTCGAAGTAGACGTTGGCGGTACCCTCCGGCAGCAGACCGGGCACGAGGGTCGCGACCACCGAGTAGCCCCAGGCCGCGGAGCTGCCGAGCATCACCAGGGAGTTCATGTCCGGGCTCATTCGCAGCAGTGCCGGGCCGCCGAATCGATAGAACACCAGCCCGGGGCCGAACTGCACGCCGGTCGCCAGCGTCATCGAAATCCAGCGCAGCAGATTTCGACCGATGCTTTCGTCCAGCCACGCGGCGAAGCCCGGGATCAGGTGGCCGCCCATTTCGATCGTGAAGACCGGGAGGGTCAGCACCGCGGCCAGGATCAATCGGTTCCTCAGCGAGGTGCGTTCTTCGGCTTCGCGCCTACGCGCCGAATCGCCCTGGTCGCGGTCGGCGCTGGCTTCGTAACCGGCACGTCGAATCGCTTCCAGCACCGGCGACATCTCGCTGCCCTCGATAAGCTCGACCGTCGCCCGGTTGGATGCGAGGTTGACGCTGGCTTCGATGACCTGCGGAAGCCGATCGAGCTCTTCTTCGATACGGTGCACGCAGGACGCGCAGTGCATCCCTTCGATGGACACCGTGCGCTTTTCGGTGGCCGGCGCAAAACCGGCTTCGGTCAATGCTTCGACGGCGGCGTGCAGCGCGTCGGCATCGGCATATTCGATTCGAGCTTCGCGCGCGGCCGGGTTGATCGCGCCGGGAGCAGTGCCGTGTACGGGTTCCAGCGCCGCCTCGATGCGTCGGGCGCATCCGGCGCAGTGCATGTCCGGTATCTTCAGCGAAATCGTGTTGCGAGCAGCTTGATTCATGCACAGATGGTATCAAACAAGCGCCCGGATACGTTTTTCGCAGACGGTCCACGTCGTTGTTGTAAAGAAGAAGGCCCGGCGATCCTGTAGCGGTCACCGGGCCCTCGCCCGATTCTGGTCATACGTTGCCGTAGATCAGTTCAACGGATCCTCGAAGCCGTCCTTGAAGATCAGGTCCGGATCGAGCTCCAGTTCCCGGAAGGCGACGTCGGCCGTGGTCTCCGGCGTGCTGGTCCACACGACGAAAGCCTGCAGTCCGTCCGGGCGCAGCTTGAGCTGCGTTTCCAGATCGGCCTCGTCGTCGGCAATACCGAACAGCGCATCGCCGGCCGTGATCGCCTGGATGCCGCTGAACGTCTGCCCGCCGTCCTGGGTGGCGCCCATGAAGATATCGACATCCTCGGGTACTTCGAGGTTAGTCACATTGGTCTGGGTGCCGAATCCGAAATACATGATGTCGTTGTTGCGGCAGTCCGTGGGATCGGTCGGGTTCTGGGGGTCGGCGCAGCCCGGACCGTTGCCCGGTGTGCCGACGATGCGCGGCTCACGGGCGCTAAGGCCGCTTTCCGGCGTCAGGTTCGAGACGTTGACCGACGGTCCCCAGGTGTCCCCGCCGTCCTGGGACGAACGGATATAGAAGTTGTAGGGAATCGCATCATCGAGAAAATCGAACCGCGCCTGGTCCGGCACGTGCGAGAAACCGACGACCACGGTATCGCCTCGGAGCTGGCCGCGATGCGCCAGGGCATTTTCGTACGGGTTGAGACCGGTTTCTGCATCCGGCGCTGTGCCGGGTTCATCGAGGTAAGCCGCCGACCCGCTGAAATTCACGGCGGGCAGTTGCAGGGTGCCGAAGCGAATATCGTTCAGCGGATCGTCCATCAACTCGTCGTCGCCGATCAGGTCGTCATCCTGGTTGTTCACGTGCGCACGGCAGCGTTCGCCGAAGATGCCTGTGGGCTCGGTATCCAGGGCCGGCACGATATTGGTCGGAGAGTAGCCGCCGACGGCCCGGCGCAGCATGATGTCGGAAGGTCCGCCCTGGGTGAAGTCGCCCTGCTTGTAGATGAAGACGATGCCGGTGCTTCCCGCGCTCAATGGCTGGGTCAATATTCGCACCCGACGGCCGTTCTCGATCGGCCGGCTGATGATGCAGCCGTTGATCGGCAATGCCGAGGTGTCGGTAAACTCCGGAATGGTGTGGTATCGAATGTACTTGCCCTCGTCGATCCCGGTCGTGGCTTTCTTTTCCTCCCAGGCGAACACCGCGCGCCGACCGATCAGCCGCAGTTGCGGCCGTGCCGCGGCGGCCTTGCCGTCTTCGTAGAGGCCCGGCCCGTGCGAAGTGCGCAATGGCCCCTGCAGATCACGTGTATTGGTCGTGTTGCCCGTCAGGCGCACCGGCTCGGACCAGTCGTTGGCGATGAAATCCACGGTATTGTTGTTGTTGGTGTCCAGGTGCATGTACCAGACGTCGGTGCCACCCGTGGAGTTCGCACCTGAAGCGCCCGTGCCCGGCCCTTCGGCATTACCGAGCTGCAGGCCAAGGGGATCTTCCTGCCAGATCGCGCCGAAACCAGGCTGCTGCGGCACCGGAACGTCCTGTTTTACCGAACGCTGGCCGCTGGTGATCTGCTCGGTCAGGTAAAGCTCCCCTTTCGGGCCCACCGCTCGCAGCGACTGGGTGCCGGGGTTCCACTGAAGGCGTGCAACCCACAGGCAGGCATACGGGATCGTGACGCCCTGCAGCGAAAGATAGGTCTGGAAGCGCTGTTCTTCGTCGGGCCACTGCGTGGCATCGGCCGGGCAGTAGGTGGTGTTGAAGGTGATGACGATGTTGTTGCCGGCATTGAACACCTGGGGTTTGTCCGAATCTCCCGGGTAATCGATCGCGCGCGGATCCGATGCCAGATCGACGTAGCCCTCGTTCGGGTCACCAGCTGGAAACAGCGGCGGCGCACCGGTTTCCTCGATAATGCCGAGCGCCGAGGATTGGGCTGCCGTGTTGTCGAAATTGACCAGCTCGGACCAGCTTTCGCCTTCGTCGGTGGAGTACTGAAGAACCAGATCCCACGGATCGCGGGTCCCTCGTGCCTTGAGGTCGTAGACGTCCTGATCGACGTCCTGGGCTTGTCCGAACACTGAAATCAGGGTGCCGTCCGGCATCCTCAGGATCTTGACCTTGTTTGTATCCGAAACCTGATCTGAAATGATTGCGGGGCCATCGGCCGGCGTAAGATCGAAGACCTGCGCCTCGATTGGCATCGACAGGGCCGCCAGACCGACCAGCGGAATGCACCATTGGGCTAAGCTGTTGGTCAAACTTGACATGTATCGCCTCCTTCTTGAAGTGAGCCTGGACCGCGACAGGGCCGGCGGTCACCCTCTTTTTACTCTTCGGCGGCCGGGGCAGCATTCAACGGAGTCTGGTCCGGCATGAATATCCCGTGCCTCTAAAAAACATTATCCTAATAAAGGTGAGGGTAATAATGATCCACGTCAGATTCGGCCGAATATTGATGAATTCATATGTAGCCTCTAATTGCTCATGGGAATAATTCTGATCTGGACCGTGGTTCTGCTGGCGTCGGCAGTGACGCTGGTGGCGGTAGTCGGCGCCGGCCCTGCCGGAGGCGCCGAGATTCTCGATGCAATGGGACGCGCGACGGGCATCGTCGGCCTGGTGATGCTCTTGCTGGCCGCGGCCCTGAGCGCGCGCGTGCCCGGTTTCGATCGCTGGTTCGGCGGGTTGACCCGGCTCTGGAAGACCCATCACCGATTGGGCGCCGGCAGCCTGGTGCTCCTGCTGGCGCACCCGGTGCTGCTGGCGCTTTCGTCGTCGAGCGAAGGCCTGGATGCCGCGGTCGCCCTGCTTTTTCCGCCATTCGACGCGTGGCAGATCTGGAGCGGCTGGCTGGCGTTGCTGCTGATGATGGTCTTCCTGGCGCCCAGCTTCGCGTTCTTCGGCCACCCCGATTATCGGCGCTGGAAGGTCTTGCACCGACTGGCCGGCCCCGCGGTCATCCTGGCCCTGGTGCACGCCTGGCAGTACGGCCGCACGTGGCCCGCCGATGCCGATAAATGGCTGTGGCTGATGCTTGCATCGCTGGCGGTGGGTGCTGTGGCCTGGCGCTTCGTGTTCTCGCGTCGGATCGGAAGACTCAGGTACCGGGTCGCGCAGGTGGTTGCCGTGGCCAACAACCTGGTCGAACTTGTGCTGGAACCGGCGGGTCGTCGCCGGCTCAGGTACGATGCCGGCCAGTTCGTCTACATGGCGCCTTTCGACCGGAGTCTTTCGGCCGGCTACGGTGAGGAGCACCCCTACACGCTCTCTTCGTCGCCGGACGAGGACGGGCTGCGAATCGCGATCAAGGACCTGGGAGATGCCAGTCGCGCGCTTCAGTCAATACAGCCCGGCAGCCGCGTAACCATCGAAGGTCCATACGGCAGGTTCTTCCCCGATCGCGCCGCCGAAAAACAGCTCTGGATTGCCGGCGGCATCGGGATCACGCCTTTTCTCGGCCGGGCACGCTGGCTGCACGGAAGGCAGCGCCGGTGTGATGTTCGCCTGGTGTACTGCGTGCAGGACGAGGCGCGGGCTCGATTTCTGGATGAATTGCACGCCATCGCCGAAGAGATCGACGATTTCAAAGTGATCCCGCATTTCTTCTATCGCCAGGGGCCGCTTGATTCCGGGTTCCTCGATTCCTGCGTGCCGGACCTGGCCGAACGCGAGGCCTTCATCTGCGGCCCGCCCGGGCTGAACAGCCTCGCCCGGCGCTTGCTGATCGGCGCCGGAACGGGCCGCAAGAATATCCATATCGAAGAATTCGAGTTGTTATGAAGAAACTCGTCTACACGGTTTTCATCGCATTCTGGGCAGCCATCGGCACGCTGGTGCTCATCAATGCGCTGGCGCCTGATTCTGCCGAACAAGTGCGACGTGATGCCCCCGCGAGCGCTGAACCGGCCGAATATTCGCTGTCGGAGGTGGCGAAACACGCCACGCTCGAGGATTGCTGGATGGTCATCGAGGGCGTGGTCTACGACGTTAGCGATTACGTACCGCGCCACCCGGCCCCGCCGGCGGTGCTGGAGCCCTGGTGCGGACGTGAAGCAACAGAGGGTATGCGGACCAAGGGCGACAGCTCGGACCATAGCGCCCGCGCGTGGCGCATGCTGGAACGTTATCGCATAGGCGATTTGCGTCTCGCCGAGCGGCGCCGCGGCAACGCGAGATAATCAATCGGCCAGGCGCAGCGATACCGGGTATTCCCCGGTGATCTCGATCAGGCCCTCGGGATCGAGGATTTCGAGCTTGCGATGAGTAACGCGTATGAGGCCGCTCTGTTCGAGCCTGGAAAGCATCCGGCTCACGGTTTCGTTGGCCAGCGCCAGATAGCTGGCGATATCGGCACGCGACATGGTCAATTTCAGCAGCTGCGGAGGCTGCCCCCGCAGCGCTTCGCGCTGGGCCAGCACCTGGACGAACAGGGCGACGCGCTCGATCGCCGGCCGCGAACTCATCATCATGACGTGTTCGTGCTCGATGACAATCTCGCGGCTGATCACGCGCAGCAATTGCCGATGCAGGCTCGGCACCTGGGAGGCGATAGTCTCGAGCGCGTCATAGGGCAACAGGCAAAGCTCGGATGGCTCCAGCGCCTGGACACCGCTCTGGTATTGAAATGCATCGACCCCGTCCAGGCCGAAGATCTCGCCGGGTAAATGAAACCCGAGAATCTGCTCATGACCGTGGATGGTGGTGACCCAGGACTTCAACGAGCCTGTTCGGACGATGTAAATGTTGCCGGATCGGTCGCCGGTGTTGTAAACGTGCTGGTTCGGCGTGTAGCTGCGGGAGCAGAGCATCCCGCCCAGGCGATCAAGATCGGCGCCTTCGAGCGGTGCAGGCAGGCAGAGCTCGAGGACGCTGCACCGGCGGCAACTTTTCCGCAGTGTTTCGAAGTCCAGGAGTTTACCGCTGCCTTGAGTCATCTTGAGCGCTCGGTCAGCAGGTGCATGGGAAGCACCCGGTCAATGCCCGGCGCCGGCGTAGAAATTCACCAGCGCGTCGATGTCGTCGTCCTCGAGATCTTCGATTTCTGCTGCCATGCTTTCCAGCTGCCACCGCTTGTCGGCCCTGAAATGCCGCAGCTGGCGGGCCAGATACTGTTTCGGTTGCCCGGCAAGAATGGCCGAATCGTCCATTGACACCGTGCCGTTTTCGGTATGGCAGCGTTCGCAATTTTCCGCATGAATGACTGCGCCGCGTTCGGCCAGCGCCGCATCGACCGGTTGTTCGAACGGCTCGAAGTCGAGCCCGGCAAAATATTCGACCAGCGCCGCCCGCTGGCTCTCCGACAGTGCCCCGATCAGGGCGCACTTGTCAACGGCATCCCAATCGGGCAGAAAGTCGACAACGCAGGGTCGCGCTTTCTCGGCGAATATCGTGAGCTGGTTTTCAATATAAAAGTCGCCCACGCCGGCAATCGTGGGAATGTCCGGATTATCGGTGACGCCATCCTTGCCATGACAGCCGAAACAGCGGTCGGCCACACCGGGTGCCTGGGCATCGGCTGCGGGATTCGAAGCGAACACAGCGACGCCCAACGCGAGAGCCGTCGAAATAAGCCTGAACGTGGTCATGTTTGCTCCCTGGTTCGGTGGCACGCGTCGTCGGCCGATGTATCGACTCAAGTGAACGGCGTGATGCCGCCCTCGGGCCCGATGATAGGACAAAATCCCTTTCGGGGCCAGTTCGGCCGGCGAACATCCCGCAGATATCCGCGAACCGGCCTGACTATTTGACCGAAACCATCTTGCGCCGCATGAACGCCAGCTGGGTCTGGAGCGGAAGCTCTTTCGGACAGACGTCGTTGCAGCCGAGCAAGGTCATGCAGCCGAATACACCGTCGTCGCTGCCGACGAGTTCGTAAAAATCTTCATCGCTGCGTTCGTCGCGCGGGTCCAGCCGAAAGCGCGCCATCTTGTTGATGCCGGCGGCCCCAACGAAATCCTTGCGCATGCGCGCCGTGCCGCAGGCAGCGATGCAGCAGCCGCACTCGATACAACGGTCGAGCTCGTAGATTTCCTCGGCCCGGTCGGGTTCCATGCGCTCTTCGAGTCGGTCGATGTCGGGTTCGCTTTCCTGATGCACCCAGGTTTCAAGACGCTCGCCCATTTCGCGCGCCCAGGCGCCGGTATCCACGGACAGGTCGCCGATAAGCTTGAACACCGGCAGCGGCGCAAGCGTGATTTCGGGCGCCAGCTTGCTGGTCAGGGTGCGGCAGGCCAGGCCGGGCCGGCCGTTGATCAGCATGCCGCAGCTGCCGCATATGCCGGCCCGGCACACGAAATCGAACTGCAGCGAAGGCGCCTGCTCGTCGCGGATCTGATTGAGCGCGATGAACAGCGTCATGCCCGGCGCCTCGTCGAGCTGGTAGCTCTCGAATTGAGGTTCCGAGGCCGGATCCTGCGGATTGTGGCGGAGGATTTTTACGGTCAGACGGCGTGCGCTCTGGTCAGAAACTCCGGTCTGCGTCTGTCTGCCGGTTGCCTGGTCGGTTGATTTGTTCATATTTGCATCAGCCGTGCTGGGTTCCGGGGATGTTCGCCTGCAAGGCAGGCGCCTACGATGCGTGAATTCATTTATCGTGTCTTTTCAACGGGTTCTTCAAGACGTTCGTTTTTCTCGCGGTAGCGTTCCGGCAGCAAGTGTCTGTACGGCATCAGCCGGTTCTGGATCTCGAATCGGTCGGCATCCTCGAATTGCTCCCGAATGGCGGTGACTTCGCTCGCACGGCGTTCGGTATCGGGGTGATCGTGGTGGTCGGCCTGCCCGTAGCCTCGAAAGCCGGGCGGCAATTCCATGCTGACGACATCCAGCGGTTCATAGTCGATTGTCGGCAGCGTATCGTTTTCGTTCTTCCAGGTCGTGAGCGTGCGCTTGAGCCAGTTGGCGTCGTCGCGCCGGGGATAGTCTTCGCGCGAGTGCGCGCCCCGGCTTTCGGTGCGTTCTCGCGCGCCCA
>Ga0209944_1000567_pt1 | contig 16243 bp, 15 predicted proteins | sample SalPonR1_C_D2_MG_FD_185701 | JGI IMG/M metagenome (GOLD analysis project Ga0209944, IMG submission 185701) | Salt pond soil microbial communities from South San Francisco under conditions of wetland restoration - Salt Pond MetaG R1_C_D2_MG... ...
GAAACCGGAACAGTCCGGCGGCGGGAAGCCCGAGCAGTCCGGCGGCGGCAAACCCGAGCAGTCCGGCGGCGGCAAACCCGAGCAGTCCGGCGGCGGCAAGCCCGAGCAGTCCGGCGGCGGCAAGCCCGAGCAGTCCGGCGGCGGCAAGCCCGAGCGGTCCGGCGGCGGCAAGCCCGAGCAACCTGCAGGCGCAGGCAAACCCCAGGGTAAGCAGCCTGTTCAGTCCGACGCCAAATCCGGGAAACCCGGGAACAACAGCGGTGATGCAGGTGCAGCCCGCCCGGTCGGTCAGCAGGCAGGTCTGTTCAAGATCGAGGACAAGTCTGGCGGCAACGAAAAACACAAGCAACCAGAACCGCCTGCCGATGGAAAGAAGTCCGGCGAAAATTCCTGACGCCGCTGGCGGGTCAGCGAAAAGGTCCGGGATGTCCCGGACCTTTTTTCATCCCTCGGCTTCTATGACGTCATATCTGATCGCCTCGCGCAGCAACGCGACTTCACTGTCGACGCCGATCTTCTCGAAGATTCGATACTTGTGGGTTGAAATCGTCTTGGGGCTGACGTTCATGCGCTCGGCGATTGCGCTGGACTTCATCCCGTTGGCCAACATCATCGCGACTTCGATTTCACGCGGAGTGAGTTCCTGGAAAGGCGACTGCGGCGTGCCCGGCAACAGCGACATCGCAAGTTGCTGCGCAATCTCGGAGCCGATATACCGTTCACCGTCGTATACCTTTCTGATTGCAGCCACGAGTTCCTCGGCATCACATGCCTTGGTCAGGTAACCTGCCGCACCCATTTCGAGAAGGCGAGCCGGAAATGGTGGCTTGGTATGCGCGGTCAGCGCAATTATGCGTACGGACGGTCGAGCATTCATGATCCGCTCGGTGGTTTCGAAGCCCGACAGCCCGGGTAAACCGATGTCCATGAGAATCACGTCGGGATTCTTCTCCCGGTTCAACTGAATGGCTCTTTCCCCGCTTCCCGCCTCACCTACGATCTCGATCCCGCCCGCATCGTCGATGATGTTCCTCAACCCGGTCCGCACCAGATCATGATCTTCCACGATCAGCAACTTGATCATTGTCCCATTCCCTCTTTTAAGTCCCGAACGCCAAAATAGCGAATCGACCGGCACAAAGGCAGATCGCTGATTCCGCTACCATGACTTTACCCCAAATGATTGTTCGCGGCGCGAGAACCGAGGCGAAAATCGTGGTCGGTCAGGGCCGACCTGAACAGTACCGGGGACGAGATAAGATCTGAAGAGGGATTTGTCGCGAAGTTCCGTCAGGCATGACGCGCAATACTCGCATCACGGATACCGATGAACAGCGGCCTTGAAGGCCGATCAGCGGTGGCTGTCGATAGGCTGATAGCCGTTTTCGACACCCTTGGTGATGATGGCAACCGCGTCGTGAGGGTGCAGGCTTTCGAAATGGCTGCAGCGGGCCCAGTAATCGAGAATTCGATCGTCGCTTTCAAGCGCCTTGCGCACGCGGCGCCCAGCGTCTTCGCAGAACATCAGGTTCTGTCCGTTCAGGCGGGCAAACTCCTGCTCGTCTTCGCGCTTGACCGCAGTCTGCACCGGCGTCTTGAGTGCATTTTCGATCAGATCGATAAGCTCTTCAAACGGGAACGCCTCGAAGGTCGGTGCAAGCTGAAGCCTGACATCGGCGATGGACCGCTGACTGTGCGGTGTGGCCATGATGCCCTGCTCGGTACCCAGCCAGTTCAGCACGGCCCGGCGGTCGACACGCTCATCTTCAGCGAAATCGTGCTCGAACTGCTGCTGAATCAGCTGGCGCGCGAGCGCCGCAGAACACGGACAAGTGCTCGAATAGGTGATCTCGTAGGACAGTTCCAGCGAAAATTTCTTCCCTTCAAGCGTCGCGATGATGCTGAATGGATAACTGCGCCAACCTGAATTGTCGCTCGCCAGCGCCTTGCGCCGGGTCTGATATTCGAAGTCGATCCGAACCAGTGCACGCGTGCTGAGGTCTGCATGCGAGTCCAGAAAGTCCCGCAACAGATGGCGCAACGCAAGCGGCGTCAAGGTGTGCTCCGCCAGCGCGCGATCCAAGTGCAGGTACAGACGGGACATATGGATCCCACGCGCGTCCGGCTCGCCGAGATTGACGAATGCGCTGATATGCGCCGGCGTTTGCATCGTCACCCCGTCCTTCCCGCTGATCCGGACCGGAACTTCGATGCGGTTCATGCCGACCCAGTCCAGCTTTCCGGCAAGTTGATCATGCGGCTGGGACGCAATATCCGGCAGCGTATTGGATTGCTGTTTCATGTCCATTCGGAGTTCCTTGGGATTCATCGACGGCTTTTCCAGCCTATGCAGACTCGAGTATGCCGTCGCGAGCATGAACGTCGAGTGACGCGAATCGAGGGTTGGACACCCCTGGAAAGGTCCGGCCAGAACGAACCAAGATGAAAAACTGGTCGGAGCGGGGAGATTCGAACTCCCGACCCCCACAACCCCATTGTGGTGCGCTACCAGGCTGCGCTACGCTCCGAGTCCAGACCGACCATTATAAACGTCTCCGGCGCTGCAGGTGGCTTCGACGACACGTCTGGAAACGTCTCAACAATATCGCAAGACGGTGGCTGACGCTGGTTGTCGAAGCTCAGGAACCAAGGTGTATGTGCAGACACATCAATATTCGGAGCACTGCCGGACGCTGTCAGATGCACGCGCAATGATTCTGCGATCAGCGCCGCAGGACCTGCAGGACCTCCTCCAGTTCACCGCGCAATTGGCGCACAAGCTGCTGACTGCGCGACACATCGTCTCGCGCCGTCTCGCCTTCCAGACGCTGGCGAGCGCCCAGGATCGTGAATCCCTGCTCATGCAGCAACGATCGAATCTGCCGAACCATGATCACGTCGTGACGTTGATAGTAACGGCGATTGCCGCGGCGCTTGACCGGCTTGAGCTGGGGAAATTCCTGTTCCCAGTAACGCAACACGTGCGGCTTGACCGCGCACAGATCGCTGACTTCACCAATCGTGAAGTAGCGCTTGGCCGGAATCGGCGGCAGTTCGCGGTTACTTCCTGGATCCAGCATATGCTTCCACTCGTCCACGCAGTTTCTGACCAGGCTTGAACGTCACCACGCGGCGCGCGCTGATCGGAATTTCCTCACCGGTCTTCGGGTTACGACCCGGACGTTGGCGCTTGTCGCGTAACTGAAAGTTGCCAAAACCGGACAGTTTCACGTGTTCGCCAGCTTCCAGAGCATCTCGGATCGCTTCGAACCAGGCATCAACAAACTCCTTGGCCTCGCGTTTGTTGAGCCCCACTTCCTCGAACAATGTATTGGCCAGGTCAGCCTTGGTCAAAGCCATCCCATTACCCTCTTTTAACTTCTTAATTCAATCTTGCACTCTTTTTTCAAAGATGCCACCACGGTCAGCATAACCGAATCGACTTCTTCATCGGTAAGAGTGCGCGAAACATCGCGCAAAATCAAGCCTATACCGACGCTTTTGTAGCCCGATTCTATCCCTTTACCCTGATATTTGTCGAAAATGACGCATTTTTCCAGCGTTCGGCCCGCAGATTCGGCGCAGACACGCTGCAAGTCCGCTGCCGGGACCGTTTCCGGAACGATCAGTGCCAGATCCCGCCGCACCGAAGGGAACCGTGCCGTGCCGGAAAATTCCGGCAGGTCGCGCTCGCGCAGAATGTTCAGGTCCAGTTCTGCAACAAAAATCGCCTCGTCGAGATCGAGCTCGGCTGCAACGCCGGGATGCAGCTGACCTGCGAATCCAAGCTCGCGACCGTTGAGCGAAAGCGCACACGACTGGCCCGGGTGCAGCCAGTCCACGCCATGCGCGACGGCTCGAACGGCGCCCGGGGCGTGCCCGGCACAGCCGGCCAACTGCTCCACCTCGCCCTTGAGATCGTAGAAATCGAACTCGCGGCGGTTCTCCAGCCAGGATTCCGGATGCGCGTCACCGGCAATCGCCAGCCCGATTCGCTCGGATTCCGTCCATTCTCCGGCCGAGGAAAAGACGTGTCCGGTTTCGAAAAGCTTGAGCCGCGGTTGCTGATGACGCAGGTTCGCCGCTGCGGTTCGCAGCAGCCCGGGCAGCAGACTGGTCCTGAGCACGCCCATTTCCTGGCTGAGCGGGTTGGCCAGCGGCTGCGCCGATGCCTGCAGCGCAAGCAGCGAAAGGTCCTGTTCGGAAACGAAGCTCCAGGTCATGATCTCCTGGAATCCGCGCGCATGCAATGTCGAACGAATCGCGTCCATCGCCACGCTGCGCTCGCTGGCGACCACCGCCCTTAGACGCCCGCCCGGCGCGCGCGACGGGAGCTGATCGTAGCCGACCATGCGCGCAACCTCCTCGATCAGGTCGACCTCGATGCTCAGATCGCGGCGAGCCGAGGGCGGCGTGACCAGTAAATCATCGCCGTCCGGTTCCAGCTTCATGCCAAGGCGGACCAGAATATCGCGCACGCGGCCGGCCTCGAGATCGGTACCCAGCACGCGATTGACCCGGTGCAGGCGCAGCTTGATCGAAGGCACCTTCGGCAAATGGTCGGGCGAAGTCTGCTCGATGACGGGTCCGGCCTCCCCGCCGGCAATCTCGAGGATCAGCGCGGTCGCCCGCTCGACGGCGCGGGTCTGCAGTTCGGGATCCACCCCGCGTTCGAAGCGATGCGACGAATCCGTGGCAAGGCCCAGACGACGGCCCTTGCCGATGATGGTGGCAGGATTGAACCACGCCGATTCCAGCAGAATGTCGCGGGTCCCATCTCCCACCGCCGAATCCTGTCCCCCCATGATGCCGGCCAGCGCAAGCGGTTTTTCATGGTCGCAGATCAGGAGCATGTCTTCGTCGGGCTCGATCGCCTGCCCGTCCAGCAGCGTGATCCGGTCGCCCGGCCGCGCTCGGCGCACCCGGATGCCGCCTTCGATGATGCCGGCGTCGAAAGCGTGCATCGGCTGGCCCAGCTCGAGCAGCACGTAGTTGGTGACGTCGACGATCGGGCCGCGCGACCTCAGGCCCGAGCGCTCGAGGCGCTCGACCATCCAGACCGGGGTTGTGGCTTGCGAGTCGATACCGCGAACCAGTCGTCCGACGTAGCGCGGGCAGTCGGCCGGATCCAGCAGTTCGATCTCGATGCCGTCGTCCAGTACAGGCGCGACCTTGACGCTTTCGGGTTCTCGAAATTCCAGCGATTCGGCCGCCGCCAACTCCCGTGCAATGCCGCGAATCGACAGGCAATCGGCACGGTTGGGGGTCAGGTCGACCTCGATGGCGTGATCGGGCAGACTCAGTGCGTGTGCAAGCCCAGCGCCTGGCTGAAGGGTTTCCGGTAGTTCGAGCAGGCCGCTGGCGTCTTCACCCAATCCGAGTTCGGGCGCAGAACACAACATGCCGCGCGATTCGACGCCGCGCAGCTTCGCCGGCTTGATCTTCAGCCCGTTGGGAAGCGTGGCCCCGACAGTCGCCAGCGGCGCCTTGAGGCCTGCGCGGGCGTTCGGCGCACCGCACACGATCGTGACCGGCGCGTCGGCACCGTAGTTCACTTCGCAGACCCTGAGCCGGTCGGCATCGGGATGCGGCCCGCATTCAACAATCTCGCCGACGACCACCCCGTCCAGGCCGGTCCCGATGGTCGCGAGCTCGTCCACTTCGAGCCCGGCGGCGGTCAATCTGTCGGCGACGCTCTGGGCGTCCAGGTCGGTCGGCACCCACTGGCGCAGCCAATTCAAGCTGAATCGCATCGGATTCCCCGTTTGTTCACTTGTCTCCGGCCCGGCTAGCGGAACTGGGCCAGGAAGCGCAAATCGTTGTCGAAAAACAGTCTCAGGTCGTCGACCCGGTAGCGCAGCATGGCGAAGCGCTCCACGCCCAGGCCGAACGCGTAGCCGGTGAATCGCTCGGCGTCCACGCCGCAGTTCTCCAGCACGTTCGGGTGCACCATGCCGCAGCCGAGCACTTCGAGCCAGCGACCTGGAGTGCCGTCAGCGTTTCGCCAGCGGATGTCGACTTCGGCCGAAGGCTCGGTAAACGGAAAGTAGGAGGGTCGCAGGCGCATTTCGAGCTCGTCTTCGAAATAGGTATTGACGAAAGTCGAAAGCAGCCCCTTGAGATCGGCGAAGGTCACATCCTCGTCGACCAGCAGCCCCTCGACCTGGTGGAACTGCGGCGTATGCGTCTGGTCCGAATCGGATCTGAAAACACGGCCCGGCGCGACGATTCGCACCGGCGGCGCCTGCTCCTTCATCACGCGAATCTGGACCGGCGAGGTGTGCGTTCTGAGCAGCCGCCCGTCGGGAAGATAGAAGGTGTCGTGCATGGCCCGCGCCGGATGGTGCGGCGGAAAGTTCAGGGCTTCGAAGTTATGGTAATCATCCTCGACCTCCGGCCCGTCGGCCACCGCAAACCCCAGACCCCGAAAGATCGAAAGGATGCGGCTCATGGCGCGCGTGACCGGATGCGGACCGCCGGGATCGACGGCGCGTCCCGGCAACGTCACGTCAAGGGTTTCGGTCGCAAGGCGCCGATCGAGTTCGGCGCGTTCGAGTTCCGCCTTGCGAGCCTCGAGGCGTGTCGACAGCTCGCGCTTGAGTTCGTTGACGGCCTGGCCGGCCTCGCGACGGGCTTCGGGCGGCAACTGGCCGAGATTCTTCAGCTCGGCGGTCAGCCGGCCCTTCTTGCCGAGCCAGCCGACGCGCACGTCGTCGAGTGCGCGCAAGTCGTCGGCGCCGGCGACGTCGGCCAGCGCGCGTTCGCGCATTGCATCCAGATCGGGACCGGCCACTGCTGGCGGCCGGTCAGGACAGCTGGGACTGGGCTTTCTCGGCCAGCGCCTTGAACGCGACCTTGTCGTTGACGGCCAGCTCGGCCAGCATCTTGCGATCGATGCCGATCTCGGCCTTCTTCAGGCCGTTGATGAAGCGGCTGTAGGACATGCCGTGTTCGCGCGCGGCCGCATTGATCCGCTGGATCCAGAGGCGGCGAAATTCGCGCTTCTTCTGGCGACGGTCACGGTAGGCGTATTGCCCCGCCTTGATGACCGCCTGCTTGGCAACCCGAAATACCTTGCGACGGGCGCCGTAATAACCCTTGGCCCGGCTCAGCACCTTGCGGTGGCGACGGCGGGCGACTACTCCACGTTTTACTCTTGCCATTGTCTTGTTTCCTGTCTCTTAAAGAACGAATCGATTACGAATGAAACTTCGATTACAACTTCGGCAGCATCTTGCGAATCGCCTTCTCGTCGGCGCTCGCTACCATCGAAGTCGAGCGCAGGCGGCGCTTGCGCTTGGTGTCCTTCTTGGTCAGGATGTGGCTGTGGAATGCGTGCTTGCGCTTGATGCGCCCGCTTCCGGTGGCGCGGAACCGTTTGGCGGCACCGCGGTTCGATTTCATCTTGGGCATGTCGTACTCCTCTTGGTAATGCCGGTTCCGCAGCGGCTTGACGGCTTGCTTGCCGAAAAGCGCTTGTGCTTGTTGCCTTCTGGACAATCGTCTCAAAGGCTGCCCTGAGGCTGCGGTCAGGCTTGTTTTGTCAAGCCCCCTAGTATAGTGGCTTTAGATACGGCGTGTCCATACCAAGCGTCTGAAAAAGTGTTCACGGTTGGCGCGACGACGCGGCTGGCGTACCATCTCCGTCAACGCCGCCAGAACCAGCCGGGCTCTCCGAATCGTCGATGAAGCAATGACTGCGACAAAGCCGACAAACTCGAATGCCGAACTCGTCAGGGCGCCGGACCGGGACGGAGCTCTGCTGGCGCGCGGCGACTGGACGCTGGCGAATGTCGAAGCTCTCAGCGACCAGGTCGACGCCCTTGCCGGACGCGAAATGCGGCTCGACGCCAGTGGCATTTCACGACTGGATGCCTCGGGCGCTCTGCTGCTGGAGCGGCTGTTGTGCCGAACCGGCCAGAATCCGGCAGAGTCCGGTCTGGCCGGTCAGTGGCGCACGCTGTTCGAGGCCGTCGATGCGGCCTGCGACGACGAGCACGAGCCGAAACCGCCCGCCGAACCGCAATGGCGCCAGATACTGGCCCGCATCGGTCGCGCCACGGTCGAAGTCGGGCAAAGCACCCGCGAACTGCTTAATTTCATGGGCATCACGATCCATCGCTTTGCGCGCACGGTAGCCCAACCCTGGCGCCTTCGCCTGACGTCGACCGTTTATCACATGGAGCAGACCGGGCTGGATGCCGCACCGCTGCTGATGCTGCTTTCGGGGCTGATCGGCGCAGTCGTCGCGTTTCTGGGCGCAACCGTGCTGCGGGACTTCGGGGCTGAACTGTTCGTCATCGATCTGGTGACCTTCGCCTTCCTGCGAGAATTCGGTGTTCTGCTGACGGCCATCCTTCTGGCCGGACGCACGGCCAGCGCCTTCTGCGCTCAGATCGGCATGATGAAATCGCGCGAGGAAATCGACGCCATCCGCGTGCTGGGTCTCGATGAAATCGAAGTCCTGGTCCTGCCGCGACTGATCGCCCTGCTGATCACCCTCCCCTTGCTTGCATTCATCGCCACGATAGCCGGCCTCGTTGGGGGGTTGGTCGTCTCGGTGCTGTCGCTGGATATCAATCTCACGCTTTACCTGGACCGCGTGCAGCAGACGGTGACCCTCAAGCATTACCTCGTGGGCATGCTCAAGGCCCCGATATTTGCCGTGGTGATTGCGCTGATCGGCTGTCTGGAAGGCCTGCGGGTCGCGGGTACCGCTCAATCGGTGGGCGAACATACGACGACCGCCGTGGTTCGAAGTCTGACCATGGTCATCGTCATAGACGCCCTGGCCGCGGTGTACTTCATGGAGATCGGTTGGTAATGTCCGACGAACACACGCCAGAATCGCCAGCGAAACCGGCGCCGGAGCACACCGAGGACAACGGCCGGGAAATCGAAACGGCGATCCGCGTTCGCGGTCTTTGCAACCGGTTCGGTTCGAACATCGTTCACCGGGCACTGGATCTGGACGTGCGGCGTGGCGAGATTCTCGCGGTGGTCGGCGGTTCGGGCAGCGGCAAGTCGGTACTGATGCGTTCGATCCTGGGACTGCTGCGACCGGACGACGGCGATATCCAGGTTTTCGGACAGCGCCTGGAAGATACCGAAGAGGCTCAGAAGCTGATGTCCCGCCGCGCCGGGGTGCTCTTCCAGGACGGCGCGCTGTTTTCGTCGTTGACCGTGCTGGAAAACGTCGAAGTGCCCCTCAAGTCGCACCGCCCGGATCTGCCAGCACAATTGCGGCGCGACCTGGCCCGCTCGAAGATTCAGCTATCGGGCCTGTCGGCGTCGACAAGCTCCAGGATGCCGTCGGAACTTTCCGGCGGCATGCGCAAGCGGGTCGCACTTGCCCGGGCCCTCGCGCTCGAGCCCGAACTGCTTTTTCTGGACGAACCCACTGCCGGCCTGGACCCGATCGGCGCAGCGGATTTCGACCGACTGCTCTTCACGCTGCAGCGGGCGCTTGGGCTTACGGTGTTCTTGATTACACACGATCTCGACACCCTGTACGCCATTTGCGACCGAGTCGCGGTGATCGCCGAGCGGAAGATCCTGGCGGTGGCCGCGCTGGACGAGATCGAGAAACTCGACCACGAGTGGATCCGCGATTATTTTCACGGGCCCCGAGCACGCGCCGCCCGAAACGCAGAGACTGCCACGGACACGCGGACAGACCAGCCGAACCCGTGATTATCGGGTCGAAGGAGCACCAGACATGGAAACGAAAGCCAACTACGTCGTCATCGGCGCTTTCACGTTCACGATCGCGGTCGCCGTCGTGCTGTTCGGTCTTTTTGCCGCCCGCTACGCCACCGACAGTGCCTGGAACCGCTACCAGATCGTTTTCAACGAATCGGTCATCGGGCTTTCCGACGGCAGCCCGGTGCTCTACAACGGCGTCAACATCGGGCGCGTGACCGAACTCGAACTCAATCCCGAGGACGTCCGCCAGGTCCTGGCCACGATCGAGGTCCAGGCCCAGGTTCCGGTGCACGAAGACACGGTGGCAACCATCCGCCTCACGGGCCTCACCGGCACCGCTGCGATCCAGCTCAGCGGGGGCAGTCCCGGCAGTCCGCTGCTGAAGTCTTCCGGTGACGAACCTGCACGGATACAGTCGGTTTCGTCACCGCTCACCCGCCTGCTTGAATCTTCCGAGGGCATCGTCGTGACCGCCAACGGCGTGCTCAACCAGATCGACAAGCTGGTCCGCGACGACAATCTCGAGCGCATCGACGCCACGCTGGCGTCGCTGGAACGCTTCAGCGGCGCGCTGGCCGAACCGACCAGCGCGCTGAACCGGCTGCTTGCCAACACCGCCGACGCCAGCGATTCGCTGCCGGAATTGCTGGCGCGGTTCGACACCACCATCAAGCGCTTCGACGCGCTGGTATCGGACATCGATCGGGGGCTGGTCCAGGATCTGCCCGAACTCAAGTCCAGGCTTGGCGGAACGCTGGCCAATCTCGAATCTCTTTCGAGTCGCATCGATGCCATAGTCGCCAGCAACCAGGACGAGCTCAGTCAGATCGGCGGCGTCGGAATGCGCCAGGTATCGGGCGGCGTCGAGGATATTCGCCGCTTGATCCGCGACCTGTCCGACCTGGTGCGTCAGATCGAGAGCAACCCGGCCCGCTTCCTGCTCGGCGGCGAGCAACCCGAGGAGTATCCGTCACGATGAAGACCATGTTGAAGTTCCAGGTGAGCGCTGCGGCGCTGTGGTTGGCAAGCGCGTGCTCGATTCTTCCCGAGAGCGAGCCCGTGCAGGTGCTGGATCCACGGCTGCCGCCACCGGCCGCTGCGGACCGGAGCGCGGATTGGTCCCTGAACATCACCCGGCCCGAATCCGATCCGGCGCGCGATTCGACCCGCGTGCTGGTCCGCACCGGATCGGGCCAGCTGCAGTCCCATGCCAGCGCCCGCTGGGTGGCTGCCGCGCCCGAACTCTTGCGCACCGGGCTGGTGCGCTACCTGCGCGATTCACGATCGCTGGAGGAGGTCAGCGCCGGGGCCGCCGGAATGGACCGGACGCTTGCGCTGGACCTGCGCCGATTCGAACTGGTCGAGACCGGCGACGGCCGCCTCGAGGCCGAAATCCGCCTCGAGGCCCGCCTCTATGACAGCCGCTCGGCCAAACTGCTGGCGCGCGAACTGTTCGAGGCGCGCCGGCCCGTCGAGGGCACCGACGCTGCCGAACTGGTGACGGGCTTCGAAGCGGTTCTCGACGAAGTGATTCCCGCAGTCGCCGACTGGCTCGGCGGCTGACCGGCCGGCGCGATCGGCAAGCGGTGCTCGCGCCAACCGGACGAATCGGGCCGGCAATGCGATAATGATCGATTGACGCATTGAACTTACAAGGAAGGGAAACCCGCAATGAGCAAGCGCGCAAGCAACATACTCGATTCGCTCGGCCTGAAGGCCGAAAACCCCGGCGCATGCTTCGGCCCCGGCCAATGGTCGACCACCACCGATGCCGGCAAAATCGACTCGATCAATCCGGCAACAGGCGAAGTAATCGCCAGCGTTCACGCCGCATCCGAAGCCGATTACGAGCGGGTTCTCGAGCAGGCCGTGGAAACCGCGCGTACGTGGCGCCAGGTACCGGCGCCCGAGCGCGGCGAGGCCGTCCGGCTGGTCACCGAGGCGCTGCGCAAGTACAAGGATCCGCTGGGAAGTCTTGTCGCCATGGAAATGGGCAAGATCAAGCCCGAGGGCGACGGCGAGGTCCAGGAAATGATCGACATCGGCGACTTCGCGGTCGGCCAGTCACGCATGCTCTACGGCAAGACCATGCATTCCGAGCGCCCCGGTCACCGGATGTACGAGCAATGGCATCCGCTGGGCGTGGTCGGCGTGGTTACCGCGTTCAACTTTCCGGTCGCCGTGTGGGCCTGGAACGCGCTGCTGTCGGCGATCTGCGGCAACGCAACGATCTGGAAGCCCAGCCCCAAGGGCGTACTGTGCTGTAGCGCGGTCCAAAATATTGCTAATGAAGCGCTGGCCGGAACCGACTTCCCGCCGATCTTCACCAGCTTCATGGAATCCGGCCACGAACTGGCCCAGCGCTTCATCGACGACAAGCGGGTCGACCTGATGTCGTTCACCGGCTCCAGCGCGGTCGGTCGCGAGGTCGGCGAACGGGTCGCCGCGCGCATGGGCAAGAGCCTGCTCGAACTGGGCGGCAACAACGCGATGATCGTCGATGAAACCGCCGACCTGAAGCTGGCCATCCCGGCCATCGTGTTCGGCGCCGTCGGCACCGCAGGCCAACGCTGCACGTCCACCCGCCGGCTGTTCCTGCACGAATCCATCGCCGACGACGTCATCACTACGCTGGTCGACGCCTACAAGCAGGTGCGCATCGGCGACCCGCTGGACGAAGGCACGCTGATGGGGCCGCTGACCGACGAGGCTGCCATCGAACGTTACATGGACGCCATCGAACAGGCGAAAGCGGCGGGCGGAGAGCTGCTCACGGGCGGCAACCGCGTCGAGCGCGACGGCTACTTCGTCGAGCCGGCCATCGTGCGCGCCGAAAACCGCTGGGACATCGTGCAGGAAGAAACCTTCGGACCGATTCTGTACGTGATGACCTTCAAGACCCTGGAAGAAGCCGTGGAAATGCACAACGATGTTCGCCAGGGCCTGTCTTCGTCGCTGTTTACCACCGACCTGCGCAACGAGGAGTACTTCCTGGGTCACCTGGGTTCGGACTGCGGCATCGCCAATATCAATATCGGCACCTCCGGGGCCGAAATCGGCGGCGCGTTCGGCGGCGAGAAGGAGACCGGCGGCGGACGCGAATCGGGCTCGGACGCCTGGCAGAACTACATGCGTCGACAGACCAACACGATCAATCATTCGACCGAACTTCCGCTGGCCCAGGGCATCAAGTTCGATTTGTAGCGGCGTAGAATGGAGGCACGGCGCGGACCTTTCCGGTCTGCGTTGATGCTTTTCCCGGGAGTCGCCTGAACGATGTACAGCTGGCTGAGAAAAGGCCTGTTTTCGCTGCCGCCGGAAACCGCGCACGAACTGGCCATGGAATCGATGAAGTTCGGCGGCCATTTCGGCCTGCCCAGACTGATGGCGGGTGCGGCGGTCGACGACCCGCTGGTCCTGATGGGCATCGAATTTCCCAACCGGGTCGGCCTGGCCGCCGGCCTGGACAAGAACGGCGACTACATCGACGCGCTCGGCCAGCTCGGCTTCGGCCATCTCGAGCTCGGGACCGTGACGCCGAAACCGCAGCCCGGCAATCCTCAGCCGCGCATGTTCCGGGTCAAGCCGGCCCAGGCCATCATCAACCGGATGGGCTTCAACAACAAAGGGGTCGACCACCTGGTCAAACGCCTGCAGGCGCGCCGCTATGCCGGCGTGGTCGGCGCGAACATCGGCAAGCAGAAGGAAACACCGGTCGATCGGGCGGCCGAAGATTATCTGATCTGCCTGGAAAAGGTCTATCCGCACTGCGACTACATCGCGGTCAACATCTCCTCGCCCAACACCGAGAACCTGCGCCAGCTCCAGGACAGCGGGCATCTGCGCGAACTGCTTGAAGCGATCGTGAAGGCCGGAGAAGAACACGCCGAAACCTGCGGCGGCAAGTGTCCCATCGTGGTCAAGATCGCGCCCGACTGGGAAGACGCCGCGCTCACCGCTGCGCTCGAAACCATTGCCGCTTCCGGCATCGACGGCCTGAACGCCACCAACACGACGATCGCGCGCGACGCCATTGCCGGCCAGCCGCATGCCAAGGAAACGGGCGGACTCAGCGGCGCGCCGCTGCTCGAGTCTGCCAATCGCGTGCTGAAGCGATGCCGCGAAGTGCTGGGTGATTCGTTCCCCATCATGGGCAGCGGCGGCATCATGAGCGGTGCCGATGCGCTCGCCAAGGTGGCCGCCGGGGCCGACGTGGTGCAGCTCTATACCGGGTTCATCTACAACGGCCCGGACCTGGTCGGAGACTGCGCACGATCCATTGCCGAGGAGTACGAAAATGTCGAGTGAGGTCCGAAGAAACGCATCGCTGGAACATTTCAGCACCTTTCGGCTTCCGGCCACCGCAGCCGAACTTGCCACGCTTGAAGACGCATCCGCCCTGCCCGCCCTTCTCGACACGCCATTGCCGGTCCTGCTGCTGGGCGGCGGGAGCAACACGCTGTTTGTGGAAGACTTCCCCGGCCGTATCGTGACCAATCGCCTGCGCGGCATCGACAGCGAAATCATCGACCGCGACCGGGTGCTGGTCACCGTCGCGGCCGGCGAGGACTGGCACGAACTGGTTCGCTGGACGCTCGACCGCGGCCTTTGGGGCATCGAAAACCTGGCCATGATCCCCGGGCTGGTCGGCGCCGCCCCGATGCAGAACATCGGCGCCTACGGCGTGGAACTGGCGCATTGCCTGGAATCGGTGGAGGCGTTCGACCGGCATACGGGGAAAATCGAGCGGCTGGCCGCTTCCGAATGCGGCCTGGACTACCGCGACAGTAGATTCAAGAGCACCGATCGGGACAGGTTCATGATCCTCGGCATTCGCCTGGAACTGATGATGCACGGCACGCCGGTGCTCGAATACCCTTCACTGCTGGAGGAACTGGAACGTCACGGGCACGCCAAGCCGGAAGACCCGCGCACCGTGGCGGCGGCTGTCATGCGCGTGCGGAAGCGGAAACTGCCCGATCCAGGACTCGTCGCCAACGCCGGCAGCTTCTTCAAGAACCCGGTGGTGAAAAACCCCGTCGCACAGGACTTGGTCGATCGCAATCCGGACCTGCCCAACTGGCCCGACAAGCCGGGCTTCACCAAGCTCTCGGCCGGCTGGCTCATCGACGAGCTCGGCTGGCGTGGCAAATCGGTCGGTGGCGCGCAGGTCTTCGACCGCCACGCGCTGGTGCTGATCAACCGCGGGGACGCCACCGGCAAGGACGTCCTGACCCTGGCTCGAGAGATCAAGGCCAGCGTGCGTGACCGGTTCGGGATCGAGCTGGAGCCGGAGCCGCTGTTGGTGGGCGGGTCGGTCTGAGGCAACGAAACCGCGGCCATTCGGCCGTTCACCAACTGTGTTTCGATTTATTTATTGCGTCTCTTCTCCTTCCTGGTGCGGCGACTCCGGATTTTGCACGTGGCGCCGAATTCCTCCCGAGTCCCCAGATAGTCGATCGCCCAAAGCAAGAATTCGTTCAGCCGAATCAGCGATGGCGATAAAACTCTGGCCGACTCCAAGCGCAATGACCAACCTAAGCCAATCACCGGTCGTGCCGCTTGGTTTGAACCGCTTGTCACGACCATCGTGATGGTCGGCGGTTCGAATGGGGGAGGTCTGGTACGTTCGGAGGATCGGATCGTTCCGGGGATTTCCTGAAACGATGGTGCCGGTGGACGGATTACTGTCGCTGACGCGCCAGTGAGCTCGCGGCTGCGCCGCTCGGTTCGAACCGATTGTGATGGTCGGCGGTTCGAATCGGGGCTGTCGGCTAGCTAATTTACAAGATGAACCCGGCCTTTGGTCAGGGTATTGGTGGCGACGGAGAGTGGACGGATTACTGCGCCGCTCCGCGGCTTGCCCTTCGGGCTGTCGCTGGCGCTCCAGTGATTGCGCCCGGCGGGCGCAATATCGAACCGGTTCTGATGGTCGGCGGTTCGAATGGGGCAATAGAGCGCTCAGTGGCCCGCAAAATTTGGAGTTCTCGCTTCATATGGTGCCGGTGGACGGATTCGAACCGCCGACCCACGCATTACGAATGCGTTGCTCTACCACCTGAGCTACACCGGCATTGGGTGCGAAGCCGCGTATTATAAATGGAAATCCGCCCCGAGGGAACCGCGCCCTAATCCAATTCTCTACGGGGAAAAATCGTCACGGGTGCCGCTGAACGCTCGCTTGGCGGTGGCCGCCGGCGCGGAGAAATCGTTCAGGGTGCTGCAGAGCGCTTGCCTGGTGGTGGACGCCGGAGCGCAGAAAGCGGAATGCATATGTAAATGCACGAGCATTTCGAGCACCGCCGGACGCCACCAGGCAAGTGCTCAGTGGTGCCCTGGACGATTTCTGGTTTTTCAGTCTTTCGTTACTCGGTTCATTTCCACCAGACTGATCGACCCATTCTTGACCTTATTCAACGCGGCGCGGCGCAGGTCGATGATGCCCTCGACCTTGCTCTGACGCTCGATTTCCAGCGCAGTGCCGCCCTGCAGGATAATCTGTTCGATTTCCTCGGTGATGGGCATCACCTGGAAAACC
>Ga0209944_1000575_pt1 | contig 16024 bp, 15 predicted proteins | sample SalPonR1_C_D2_MG_FD_185701 | JGI IMG/M metagenome (GOLD analysis project Ga0209944, IMG submission 185701) | Salt pond soil microbial communities from South San Francisco under conditions of wetland restoration - Salt Pond MetaG R1_C_D2_MG... ...
GGATACGCGAGAGATAACCACGGAATCAGTCCATGCGCGGGGTCTTGTTCCACCGGTTCGGCTGACCGTTGGATGAAACAAGACCCCGCGATTTTTTCTTCGGGACGTGCTCTGTCCGCCTGGCAAGTCAGTGTCGCGGACGCGCTGCCCCTGCTTTGCCTATCGATGCCAGGCTCGCAGCCGCGAGGATCAGCAGGATCAATATCGCCAGCGCGGCCGGGCTGAACAGGGGAACGGGCACAGCCGGCACATCAACAATTCCCAGCGTGAAGGTCACCTCGGCTGCGGGACCCGGAGCCGAGGACGTACCGTCGCTGGCGGTCGCGCGATGAAACAGCGTTATCGAGTCTCCAACGTTCACGCCGTTCGCCGATAGCAGCAGGTCGATGGCCTCCAGTGTGAGCGTGACATCGGTTTCCGTACCCGTCGGAATGCTCAGGAGAACGGTGGAGAACGAAGCGTCCGATCCGAGTTCCCAGGTATAGGTGACCGGATCGTCGTCCGGATCGGTCGACGCGGTCCACGCCGGAACCAACTCATCGGTCGGAAGGCCTTGTATCAGGACCGATGCCCCCGGCGGAGGATCGGTGATGACCGGCGCGGTGGGCGGCGCATTGTTGACGTCGATGGCCCAGGTGCATTCGACCGTACCGCCATCGGGGGACGTACTTTCGCCCGTCAGAACCGTATCGGCCACAGCGACATGCGTTGCCGACCATGCAACTGAGAAATTGGTGTCGGGGTCGGCATCGGGGGTCATCGGGATCGAGTCGACCGTCGTCGATACCGCGTTTGTGGAAGCCAGCGCCAACGTCACGACCGTACCCACATCAACCGGCGAGACTGACGAATCCGGGTCTTGCGTCGCCGCACAGGTGGGCAGGTTGTATGGAATGTTGCAGCTTGTCTGATCGAAGCCGGGCGACCCGTTGATCGTTCCGTTCGCGCGTATCGTGACGTTCTGGACATCGCCGACGACCGACGGCAGGGTAAAAACGCCGGCAGGCAAGTTGTCGAAGGTGGTGCCGTTGTAAATGACTGTGAAATCGGAAACCGCATCACCTGACAAAGTAATATCAGTAGAACCGCCGATATCGGCCTGCGTCAGCAGCGCGCAATTCGTGGTATTGGTGGGCGGAGCGATCTGGATACGCTCGATGAACCGCGCGCTGACGCCGCTGATCTTGGTTTCGACCAGATTGCCCAAGCGATCGATTTCGTGAACGCCGCCGCCATTGGTCGTCAGTATGTTGCCGTTGGGCAACTCGAAAACGCCGCGATAACCAGCAAGAGAGGGCGGATCGTAGACGCCCACCACCGCGCCGGTCGCGTCGAACTCGATCACGCCTTCCTGGGTACCGCTGAAGTTGGCGACCAGGAAGCCGCCTGGAATGGTCTGGATCTGCTCGGGGAAGGTATTCACGGCTGCGACAGTGCCAGCGGAAGTGCCGCTGTACAAATAGGCGTGGATGGCATCGCTAGTGATGCCGGAGACCAAAAAGCCGCTGCCGTCATCGAATACGTCGAACGGACTGTCGAGTCCGCCGGCGCCGTTGGCGACCCGGTTGCCCAGGTGGTTGCCTGCTGGATCGAATTCGGCGATGGCATCATCATTCGCACCGCCCCCGACGGTGACCAGGAGGTTGCCGGTGGACGACTCGAGTGAAATTCCGCGGATGTTGTCGAGGATCGCGTTGTCGACACCCCCGGCCGGGGCGAATACGCCGAGGTAGTTGCCGTCCAGATCGTATTGCTGAACAACGTCCTCTACCTGGTCTGAAACGAGGATACTCTGGCCGTTCGAGCTCAGGATGGCGTGGATGGGCGTGGACAGGTTCGTCGCATCGGCCGGAATGAAGTCGGCGTCGACGAGGTCGCCGGTCTGCGGATCGAAAGCCATGACCCGGTCGTTGGTCGACTCCGGAATCAGCAACAGCCCTGTTGAAAGTGCGACGCCTCGCTGCTGACCACGAAGCAATGATTCGGTCGGTGTGGTCGGCGCCCGGTCCGGCTCCATGCCCGAGCGTTCGATGTCCAGCGCGCTCTGTGCAAAGGCACTCGATGCTGTCAGGGTGACCGTGAGCGCCAATGTCTTAAAAATGATTTTCATTCGATTCCCTCTTTGAATTTGCAGCGATATACGCTCTCTGACAGGGTCCATATCGGACCGCAGCAAAGAGTATCTACTGGAGCATGTGTCGATTGCAAGCCGCATGTCACCGAACCCGAACCCGAGTCCTCAGCGGTCTTGCTTCCCCCTGTTTCACTTTCCGCGTTGGCATTTTTCGAGATGCTGGCCGATAGCTCCCGTGGCCCCATCACATCGGATACGGGAAACCCAGGTGCTCGCAAATTCCTGCAATGCCGATTCGGAGAGCAATGCACTTGCTAAATTTTGCCTTCTGTATGGAGGACCCCAACTCGCGCGCCGCGGTCGATTCTATCCCCGCTCGCCCACGAACACGCAAGCTGCCTCACCCCTCCGACCAGACCGCCCACTCGTTCCCGCTCGGATCGGCAAAATGAAAACGCTTGCCCCCCGGAAACTCGAATATCGGCTCGATGATTTCGCCGCCGGCTTCGAGCACGACCTCGTGCGTGTGTTCCAGGGCGTCGCTGTAGAGCACGACCAGTGCGCTGCCGCTGGCGGTGCTGGCGACCTTGTCCGACTTGTAGAAGCCGCCGCTCAGGCCGGCGTCCTGGAACGACACGTACTCCGGGCCGTAGTCGACGAAGGTCCATTCGAAGGCGGCGGAAAAGAAGTGCTTGGTGGCTTCGATGTCGCGGGCGGGCAGTTCGACGTAGTCGATGGTTCCGGCTTTTTTCATGATGGTTTCCTGGTGCGCCTCTCGGGTTTATTTCGGTCTATTTTGCGCCCAAATACCGATGCTATGGAACCATGGCGAGCTTGCCAACCGTCTGGCCCGATTCGATCCGCTTTTGGGCCTCTGAGGCATCGCGCAGCGGCCAGGTCTCGACCGGCAGAGGTTGCAGGTCGCCGCGCTCGAACCGCTCGAGCAGCCACAGCATGCCTTCGCGCAGGCTGGACGCGTGGGATTGGAGAAAACTGAGGTTGGCTGCAAGCACGCTTTTGTTGTCGCGCGTCATGTGCAGCGGGTTGAAGCGCGGCGTGCGCAGCCAGTCGATTGCCAGCTTCGCCCAGTTCAGCCGCCCGCTTTTCGGCAGCATGGAGTGGAAGCCGTAGACCAGCAGACGGCCGGTGGGCGCCAGGTGTTCGTAGCTGGCCTCGAGCGTTTCCACGCCGTTGGCGTCGAACACGGCGTCGAAGCCGTTGGGTGCCAGGCGCTCTGCCGCCGGCCACAACGCGTTGCTCGACTTGTCTATCACCTCATTGGCGCCCATGGTCCGCGCGTGCTCGACCTTGTGTGAGGCACCGACCACGCCAATGGTTCGGGCGCCGCCCAGTTTTCCCAATTGAAGAATCGCCGAGCCGACGCCGCCGGCGGCCGAGTGCACCAGCCAGGTCTCGCCGGGGCGCGGATGAAGCTGGCGGTGGATCATCCACCAGGCGGTCAAAAACACGGTGGGCAGCGTGGCGGCTTCGGCCATGCTCAAGTGCCCGGGCTTGGCGAAAACGCCGTCGACGCCGAGCTTCAGGTGGCTGGCGTAACCGTTGAACAGCGTGAGACCAATGACCTCGTCGCCGGGCCGGAACTGCTCGACGTCTTCGCCTACCGCCGCCACCCGTCCGGCGACTTCGAAACCCGGCGTGATCGGATAGCCGTGGAGTTGTTTGGCCGATTCGTACAGGCCCATCCGGATGATGCCGTCGGCGTAGTTGATGCCGCAGGCTTGCGTTGCTATCACCACCTCGCCCCTGCCCGGTACTGGATCGGGTGATTCGACGTATTCCAGCGTCGAATAGCCGCCGGGTCTGGTAATCACGATTCGATGCATGGTGCCTCGACGCGTTTGGGGGAAAAACCCAGTATGCCGAATATTCGGCGTCCACAGCCATGTCGGGCGGGCTTGATTGACATGAGTCATATTCGTATTACCTAATTCATGTTATTCAGGAATAAACCTCTGCCCATCAGGAGTTCGCCATGTCTTTCCACGCGCGCTCGATCACGATGCTATACGTTGCCCTTGCGTTCGGCTGCCTGTTGCTGGCTCATCCGGCAGGCGCGAGCGCGCCGAATCCGGAGGCGCTGTTCTCGACCCATTGCGCGTCCTGCCACGGCCCCGGCGGGGATCTCGATCCGAACAGCCCGGTGGTTCAGGGGCTGGGCGTGGTGCCGGCCAACTTCACCGATCCGCTGTTCAACAGCCGCGAACCGGCGCACGACTGGAAGATGGTGATCGAGCACGGCGGCGCCGCACTCGGGCTTTCGGAGAAGATGCCGGCATTCGGCAACACGCTGACCGAACATGAGATCGAATCGGTCGTCACCTACCTCAAGGGCATTCCCGGCGAGCACGTCTATCCCGACGGTGCGCTGAACTTGTTCCTGCCGCTGAACACCATCAAGGCGTTTCCCGAAGACGAGGTGGTGTGGAAGAGCGACTACGTCAAGCGCGACGGCGAAAACGTGTGGGAGAACGTGTTCGAGCTCGAAAAACGCGTCGGCAAGCGCGGCCAGGTGCTGGTCGAACTGGTGCAGTCGCTGGAAGACGGCGACAGCGATCTGGACAAGATCGAGGTCGGCGGCAAGTACGTGGTGCACACCAACGCGCAGAACACGTCGATCCTGACGGCCGGCAGCAAGTTCGAGTTCCCGCTGCACGGCGGCGAGGAAGAGTGGCTGCCGTACCTGGCGTTCGGCAAGATTCTGAATGCCGATTTCATCTTCCAGGGCCACAGCCGCGCCAAGCTTCCGTTCAACGACTTCGGCGACGGCAGCTTCGAGTTGGCCGGGATCGTGCACTGGACGCATTCGCCGTGGCCGCGCAATGCATTCCCCGGACTGGAGGTGGTCGCCGAATTCCCGTTCGACCGCGGCAACGGCCCGAACAAGGCCGACTTCGCCGCGGTTTCCGTCATCCCACAGATGCGATTCGGCCTGACCAAGGGCGGGCATGTGGCGTTGAACGTGGGCGTGCAGATTCCAGTCAACGAGCGCGACCGCTTCGACTACGTGGCGCAGATGAACCTGCTGTGGGACTTCGCCGACGGCCCGTTCTGGAAGGGGTGGTAGAGCCAGGCTGATAAGATTGACGAATGGACAGCTTTCTGGCCCCCTACGGAGAGGCATCCAAGACCGCGCTTGGATTTTTCTGGAAGGCGGGCTGGGCGTTCGTGCTGGGTTACTTCATCAGCGCGATGATCCAGACCTTCGTGCCCAAGAAGCGGCTGACCCGCCACATGGGCGATTTCAGCCTGGGCAGCGTCGGACTCGCAACCGGCTTCGGCGCAATCTCCTCGTCGTGTTCGTTCGCGGCGCTGGCCGCGGCCCGCTCGCTGGTGATGAAGGGCGCAAGCTGGATCGCCGCGGTAGCGTTCATGTTCGCCTCGACCAACCTGGTCATCGAGCTGGGCATCCTGATCTACATCTTCCTGGGCTGGGAGTACGTGGTGGCAGAGATCATCGGCGGGCTGCTGCTGATCGCGATCAGTTCGCTGCTGATCCGGCTGTTGTATCCGACTAAATGGCTGGACGAGGCGCGCGAAAAAGTCAAGCAAGAGGCACCTGAAGAAGAAGAGGATTTCGACCCGTGGCAGCGCATGACCAGCCGCGCCGGCTGGTATCGCGTCGGCCACCAGTTCGTGATGGAATGGAAAATGGTGTGGCAGGAAATCCTGATCGGCTTCACGATTGCCGGGTTCATGAAGGCGTTCGTGCCGGCCGCGTTCTGGGAGGCACTCTTCCTGCAGGGCGTGGACGCCGATTTTCCGACGCTGCTGGTGACCCTCGAAAATGTCCTGGTCGCACCGTTTGTCGCCGCAGCCACCTTCATCGGCTCGATGGGCAACATTCCGCTGGCCACTGTGCTGGCCGGCAGCGGGGTCGGATTCGCCGGGCTGATGGCGTTCATCTATTCCGACCTGATGGTGCCGCCGCTGGTCAAGGTCAACGCCCGTTACTACGGCTGGCGGGTCGCGCTGTTCATCGCCGGCATCATGTATATAAGCATCGTCGCGACCGCGCTTTTGCTGGACACGAGTTTCGGGCTGCTCGGCATGCGCCCGGAAAGCGCGGCCGGAGACGTGACCGAGCAACAGTTCGCGATCGATTACACGTTCTTCTTCAATATTGCGTTCGTGCTGGTGGCGGCGTTGCTGATCACGTTGCACCGCCGCCACCTGGCCGGCAGCGAACACGGCGGCCACGACCATGACCACGATGAAGGCGGGGGCATCGACATCCAGAAATACGTCGCCTGGCTGGCGATTTTTGTACTGATAACCGGAATGCTGGCATTTCTACTGACCGGGTGAGCTTCCATTCAGATTCAGCGGCCAGCGTTTGGCCCTTTATGATGGATGCGCGTTCCCTTATTCGCCTTACGGGATCGGCGCCTGCGGGCATCCTGCCAGTCGAGCCGAATCGAGTTGGCCGTCACCAGAACCCGGGATCGGACAGCGATTCAACGCAGCTAATCGTTACCGCAGACCCGGCGACGGCGGGCTCGTCGAGAACGAGCGCCTGCCAGCCGAACGGATACTGTAACGGATAAGGCGCGTTGTATCGGCTGGCCGCATCGGCCCTGAAACCGAATCGACCGTAATAGTCCGGATCGCCGTAGACGAATACGACGTTGACGCCGATCTCCGATAGCCGGCGCAAGCCGTGCTCGACGAGCTTTTTGCCCACGCCGCCTTTCTGGCACTGCGGGCTTACACCCAGCGGCGCCAGGATGTAACCCCTGAAACCGTCGCTGTCCTCGAGGAACACGGGGCTGAACGCAATGTGACCTACGACCGATCCATCATCTTCGTACGCCAGGGAAAGGGTTTCCGCCGCGGCCTTTTCGGCGAGCAGGTCGGCGGCCAGTTGCGCCACCGTCTCGCCTTCGTCTTCCGGAAAGGCGGCGATGTGAACAGCCTTTACGGCTGCCTGGTCCCGGCTTGTTGCGATTCTTATGTTCATTATTCAGCCATGACTATCCTTCCGAAAAAGCAGGGCAAGCAACACGCAGGTCACCGGCAGCAGAACACCGTAGCCGACTATCCCGATTCGCTGCACGGCCATGTCGCCGACGATCGGGCCGATGGCGCCCGCCATGCACAAGCCGCCCGTGATCGAAAGCATCCAGCGGATGCGGGTGCGTCGAGCGGTCCCGGTGAACACCGGTGCGGCGAACAGCAGCGCCAAGCCGAGGAATATATCCCAAGCCAGCAATTCCACTGCGTAGAGCGTTGAGGGCCACTCCAGTACCGTAAACCCGGTCTGCCGACCGGCAGTCAACGCAACGAAATGTACCGCTCCGGTAAGCGCGGCAAAAGCGGCGCCGCAGCAAAGCGCGATTGCACTGAATACATTGCGTTCGGGACTTGCGAGCGCGTGAATCGCGGCCAGCAAAATGAGGATGAGTACTGCCGACATCAGGGTAAGCACCTCCATGATCCACAGCACCGGGTCCAGGATGGGCCGATCGAAACCTGCCTGTGCGATGCCGAGCCCGACCGCGATTGCATACAAGACGCCGACAGCTACCGTACCCGCCGCCGCGCGAAACCCGATTCTGCTTGCCGTGGTCAATGCGCGATCTCCTATGTCCGCGCTGTACGCAGCTTTTGTTCAGGCCGCGGCGCGCAACTCTTTCATAGCCGACGAAATGACCGCAATCGACGAACGCAGCAACAGCAATACCAGGCATGCGGCCACCACGATGTCGGGCCATCCCGCGCCGGTCAGCCAGACCGCGGCGGCGGCGATGAAAACCGACAGGTTGGCGGCGATGTCGTTGCGCGAGCATTCCCAGACCGAACTCATGTTGACGTCCTCGGCGCGATGCTGCCAAAGCAGATACAGGCACGCGGAATTCGCGGCCAGCGCGACCAGGCTGAAGACGCCCATCACTTCGAAGATGGGCACCGTCGGCGTGGTCAGCTTCCAGGCGATCTGGCCCATGACGGCACACGCGGCCAGCAGGATGAGCACGCCCTTGAACAGTGCGACCCGTGCCTTGGCGGCGGTGCCGCGCGAGACGACGAACAGGCTGAGACCATACGTCAGCGCGTCGCCGAGGTTGTCGAGGCTGTCGGCGAGCAGCGCGCTGGAATAGCTGTACACCGCGGCCGCGGCAATGACGAAGAACATGACCAGGTTGATGGCAAGAACAATCCGCAGTGTGCCGCGCTGCCGATCGCGCAAGCCTTCGAGCGCGTCATTGTTGTCGCAGCAACTGGCCATGAACTGAAGAACCTCGCGTCGGGTAGTGAACGTCTGCGAACTCCTGGGGCCTCTGGGGCGGCGAGTCCGGTTTACCTCTGCTCAGGATAACGCCGGGCCGGCGCACTGTCAGACCGCCCCTGCGAGACCCATCGAACAGGTCCGCCACGGCATTTCGAATTCCGCTTGAAATTGGCCGGGTGGATATGTTTACCATAAATACATGTGCAGTGATTACGCTGTTACGCTGGAATGCCGCCATGGAGGCACTGAACGCTTGGCTCGCTGCCTTGCCGTGTTGCTGGCAGTGGCGCTGGGTGTGGCCGGGTGGAATGCCGGCACTGCACAAACCATAATCTTTCTGGATGGATTCGAGACCTGCGAATTTTTCGCCGATGCCGATGGCGACGGATTCGGAGATCCCGATATACGCGTTGACGATTGCCCCATTCCTGCTGGCTTCGTTCGCAACGACGATGACTGTGACGATACATCGCCATCCACCTTTCCGGGGGCGGCTTCCGCCGATGATCCATCGGCGTGCATGAAGGATGTGGACGGAGACGGATTCGGTGATCGCTCGCCTCCGGTGGGCGTCGCTCCTGGATCGGATTGCGACGACGAAGACCCGTCTGTAAATCCGGATGCCGACGAAGCCTGCGACGGCCTGGACAATGACTGCGACGGCAAGATCGACGAGGGCAACCCGGGCGGTGGAGGGTCCTGCGACACGGGGCTGCTTGGCGTGTGCTCCAGCGGCGAGCTGGCCTGCGAGAGCGGCAGCTTGCAGTGCAATCAGACGACATCGTCCGGGGACGAGGTCTGCGACGGCCTGGACAACGACTGCGACGGGGCGGTGGATGAAGGTGTCTGCAATCGCATTTGATTCAGGGAGTGATATAACGACTGTTCACTCACCGGAAAGAGATTTCATGAATCGAATCATGGCCATTGCGCTTATCGTGATCGGCGCCGGACTGCTTTACTTCGGCTACCAGTCGTCCCAAGGGCTGGACGATCAGCTGAGCCAAACACTGACCGGCAATTTCACCGACGAGACGGTTTACTACTTTATCGGTGGCGGGATAGCCCTGGTCGTCGGGCTGGTCATGCTCCGGCGGAAGTAATCGAGCGAATCAGCGGATCGATGCAGGCCGATTTCTATCGGCAGACCACCGTCGCGCGCAGCGGCGGCGGCAGGCCCTCGATCGTCTGTTCGCGGGTTTCAGCGAGCGCATGGGCCAGTGAATGGAACGGCATCCAGTCAGTGGCGCGCTGTTCCTGAACCGTGGTCGCCGTAACATCCATGACGCGCACCTCGCTGAAGCCGGCGTCTTCCAGCCAGCGCCGCAATCTTGCTTCGGTGGGCAGGTGGTGGACGTTGCGCATGTTGGCGTAACGGTCGGGCGGGTCGAGTTCGTCGTCGCCTTTGCCGGGAATGATCAGCGTTTCGATCACGGCCTGGCCGTTGGGCGCAAGGTGGTCTCGGATACGCTGCAGGTGCTCGTGCGGGTTCTTGCGGTGGTAGAGGACACCCATGGAAAACACCGTGTCGAAATCGGCGCGGGCGGGCAGTTGCTCGAACTTCAGCGGCAGCAGCAGCTGGTTCGACTCTCCGGCGAAGTGCTCGATGGCGCGGTATTGCATCTGGAATACCAGCGTCGGATCGCAGCCCACCACCTGAGCGGCCCCATCGTCCAGCATGCGCCAGCCGAAATAACCGTTGCCGCCACCGATGTCGAGCACGCGCTTGCCGCCGAGGTTTACCTTCGGGGCAACGCGGTTCCACTTCCAGTCGGAGCGCCATTCGGTTTCAATGTCCACACCGCCGAGACGCAATGGGCCCTTGCGCCAGGGGATGAATTGCTTGAGCGTTTCGGCCAGGACTTCGGGATCTTCAACCGGTTTGCCGGCGACAAGGATGCCGTCTTCGATGCGCCACCCTGTTTCGGTCTGGGGCAGGGAGTCGATTGCCGCTTTCCACTTCGGCATGTCGCCGTGGCGGCCGGGTTTGAGCGCGTCTTTGCATTGGCGCTCCAGGTACGCGGCGGGGTCCGGGTCGAAAAAGGAAAAGATCTGGGACATGGGTTGGTTGGTTATTTGGTTATTTGGTTATTTGGTTATTTGGTTATTTGGTTATTTGGTTATTTGGTTATTTGGTTATTTGGTTATTTGGTTATTTGGTTATTTGGTTATTTGGTTCGTTGGTTCGTTGCTTCGTTGCTTCGTTGGTTCGTTGGTTCGTTGGTTCGGTGTTTAGGGTTTCCTGACCAGCGTCGTGTCTCAGTATTCAGGAATTTTGCCCATTTGCTTGGAGCATTTGTAGGGTGGATAAGCGCCAGCGCATCCACCACTCGGACGCCAATAAGGTGGATGCGCTTGCGCTTATCCACCCTACTGCGACACGACGCTAGACAGGTAGGGTTTAGGCAGGCCCTAATTGCTTGTCTGGTCGAAACGATTCCCGGGCGAATCGAGGTTCGTTGTTCCTTTCGTCCTTCACCTTTTACCTTGATGCTCTCTTCTTGAAACCTTCCCCTCTGCGCGAAACCGAATTCTCAGCGCACGGCGGCCATGCACGAGAAGTTGAAGCACTGGAGCCAGTCGTGGACTTCGCGGAAGCCGGCGCGCTTCAGGCGCTGGTGGTGGGCCTGGCGGGTTTCGGGGACCAGCACGTTCTCGAGCGCCTGCCGCTTCCGCGCGATCTCGAGGTCGGAGTAGCCCTGGGCGCGCTTGAAGTCGTGGTGGTGGTCGTCCATCCAGCGCTGCGTTGTCGCGGGTTCGAATGCCAGTTTCTCGGCCAGTATCAGGATGCCGCCCGGCACCATGCCGCGGGCGATCCTGCTCAGCAATTCATCGCGCGCTGCCAGCGGCAGAAACTGCAGAGTGAAGTAGACCAGCACCACCGAGGCATTTTTAATTTCGGCATCGCGGATATCGCCTTCGATCACGTCCACTGGCACGCGCGAGTTGTCTTCTTCGACAAGCGTGCGGCAGCGCGCGACCATTTCGGGCGCACTGTCGATGGCCGTGATGGTGACGCCGGGTTCCTGCACGGCGCGGCGGGCGGCCAGGGTGGCTGCCCCCAGCGAGCAGCCGAGATCGTAGATGCGGGTGTCGGGCTGAACAGCGCGCCGAACCAGGATCGGGGTGAGTTCCAGCAGCAACCGGTAGCCCGGCACCGAGCGTTCGATCATGTCGGGAAACACCTTGACCACCTGCTCGGAGAACTCGAACGGCCCGGCCGGGTCGGTGTGCTGTCTGTAGATTTCGTCCTTGCTCATCGCGCTTTCCGGTATGCGGTCATCGGTTGACATTATCGACGCTGGCGGTTTACTCCAGCATGTTCGCCACTGCCGCGGCAAGCAGCGGCGCCAGTTCGATCTCGCCCTCGTCGACCAGCACCGAGTCGGTGCAGACCAGGCGTTCGATGCCGGCGGCCGCGAGTGTTTCACGGGAGCGCGCACCGAACAGGCCGTGTACGACCGCGCACCGCGGACTTGCAAGGCCGGCGTCGGTCAACAGTTCCGCGGCGCGCGCCAGCGTGGCGCCCGAGGACACGATGTCGTCGACCAGTACCGGCGTATGACCGCCTAGGCCCGACAGATCGGGCGCGGTCACGCGCACGTCGTGGTCGCCGAAGCGCTGCTTGCGCATTACCTGCCACGGCAGGTTCCGCTGGACCGCGACGGCTTCGACCCACTGGGCGCTTTCGGCGTCCGGACCGATGACCACGGGTCGGTCGACGTTGGCCGCGATCCAGTCGGCCAGCGCGGGCGCGGCCGGGACCACCGTGGACGGGATCGAATAGATTTCGTCCAGGCTGTCGTAACGATGCAGATGCGGATCGACGGTCACCAGCCAGTCGAAATGACTGGAGATCCAGCGCGCAAAGCTGGCCGAGGTGAGCGCCTCGCCGGGCTGGAACCGGATGTCCTGGCGCATATATGGAAGATACGGCGCGACCAGCCCGACCCCGGCGGCGCCCAGGTCGCGGGCCAGGTCGGCGGCGAACAGCAGCGCCGGGATTTTCGCGTCGGGCCGGTCCAGCCTGGCGACCAGAACCGCCGATCGGCCGTCCAGTGAATCATCGAGTCGCAGATAGCTTTCGCCGTCGGGAAATCGACGGAATTCCAGCACCGACAGGCGCGCGCCCAGCCGCGCGGCAAGTGTCGCGGCCAGCGATTCGTCGCCGGGCATGGCGATGACTGCGGTCGTGTTTTCGTGACTCATGATTCCGGGTCGAGGCGGATGATGTCGCCGTTGTTGCCGGCGAATTCATGAGCATATTCCAGTTCGCCCCGGGTTTCGGCATGGATGGTGTAGAGCGGTTCACCCGCCTCGACGCGGTCGCCGAGATGCACGTGCAGTTCCACCCCGGCGGCCGGCGCGGCCGGGGCACCGGCCAGCTTGGCCACGCGTCCCAGGCGGCGGTTGTCGAACCGCCCGACGATGCCGGCGCACTTTGCGGAAACCGGCTCCCGGCCGCGCGCGACCGGCGGCGTGCGCAAACCGCCCTGGGCTTCGCAGATGGCCTTGAACTTGCGCCAGGCCGCGCCGGAGCTAAGCGTTTCCTCGGCCAGCGATCGGCCTCGACCGGGTTCGGCGGTGCCGGCCAGTTCGAGCAGCTCGGCGGCCAGCCGAACCGAGCGGTCTCGCAAATCCAGCGGCTGGTGCTCTTCGCCCTGCAGCACGGCCAGAACGTCGTGCGCCTCCAGTGCCGGACCGATGCCGCGGCCGACTGGCTGGCGGCCGTCGGTCATCAGGGTTCGGGTTTTCAGGCCGAATGCCGAGGCGGTGGCTTGCAGCCGCGCGGCCAGGGTTTTCGCTTCGTTTTCGCTGCGAACCTTGGCCGTGTCACCGACCGGCAGATCCAGCACCAGGTGGGTGGCGCCGGCGGCGACTTTCTTCGACAGCACCGAGGCGACCAGCTGGGCTTCTGCGTCCAGGTCCATCACCCGCGCGACCCGGATCAACATGTCGTCGACCGGCGACAGCCGCACCGAACCGCCCCAGACCACGCAACCGCCCTCGGCCTCGACCACCCGCCGCATGCTGCCGAGATCCAGGTTCACAGGCGCCAGCATTTCCATGGTGTCGGCGGTGCCGGCCGGCGAAGTGATGGCGCGCGACGAGGTCTTGGGGATGACGAGACCATTCGCCGCCACGATTGCCACCACCAGCGGCGTGGTGCGGTTGCCCGGCAGGCCGCCGACGCAGTGCTTGTCCATCAGCACCGGCTTGTCCCAGGCCAGCCGCTCGCCGACCTCGACCATGGCGCCGGTGAGCGCGACCAGTTCCTCATCGTCCAGCGCCCGCGCCGCGATCGCGGTGAGAAACATCGCCAGTTCGATTTCGTCGTAACGGCCCTTGACGACGTCGCGCATGATCGCCTTCAGCGCGTTGGGCGAGAACGCCTCGCCGTAGACCTTGCCGCGCACATGGCGCACCGATTCAAGCGGGCGCGGGTGGCTGGCGCCGACATGGTCGCCGTCGCGCACCTGGAGCTTTTTCCAGGCCGCGTCCGACAAGCCGATTTCGTCGAGTTCCAGCAGCCCCGAGCCGGTCTGGAAAAGCTCGGCGATCACGTCATCGTGGGCCGATTCCAGCCGAATGCGGGCGTGCGCGGTAAATCCCTCGGACCGGCAAAGCGGACTGTCGGTGTGCAGGATGGCGATCGGCCGATCGCGCGTGTCCAGGTCCATGCAGCGAGCCCGAAGGTGGCTGGGAGACGGCGAATTGGAGGGGTTGTCGGCCACGTCGGACATGTGTCGATCAGCGGCCCGGCAATTCGTAGGGCTGGGCATACTCGGGTACGCAGGCCGACCAGCCGAGCTCTTCCGCGATGCGGTGTCTGAGCGTGTCGGAGGCATCGGCCTCGCCGTGGACCACGAACGCCCGGATCGGCGGTTTTTCCATGCCCGCCAGCCAGCGCATGATTTCATCGGCGTCGGCGTGCGCCGACAGCATGTCCAGGTTGTGGACCCCGGCGCGCACCGGCCAGTACTGGCCGTGAATCTTGACCTTTTCGGCGCCCGACACCATCGCCGCGCCGCGCGTGCCGCCGGCCTGGTAGCCGGTGAACATGATGGTGTGTTCCGGGTGCGGCGCGTAAACCTTCAAATGATGCAGCACCCGGCCGCCGGTGGCCATGCCCGAGCCTGCGATGATGATCTTGGGCATCGGGTCGTGATCCAGCGACTTGGATTCTTCCGCATCCTGTACGTATCGCGGCAGCGAACACGCGGATTCGGCCTCGGCACGGGTCAGCCGGTGGTCGTCGGGATGATCGGCGAACACATTGGTGGCGTTGATCGCCAGCGGGCTGTCGAGAAACACCGGCACCGCCGGAATGCGCTTCGATCGCTGCAGCCGGTTCAGGTGGTGCAGCAACAGCTGGGTGCGGCCGACCGCGAACGCCGGCACGATGACGGTGCCGCCGCGGCCGACGGTTTCGTTGATGATTCCGGCCAGCGCGTCTTCGGGATCTTCGTGGTTGCGCTGCCGGTTGCCGTAGGTGGATTCGACGAGCAGGTAGTCGGCCGCCGGAATCGGGTCGGGCGGGGGCATGATGGCGCTGTCGGCGTGACCGAGGTCGCCGCTGAACAGCACGCGCATGCCGGCGATGTCGAGAAGCAGGCTGGCCGCCCCGGGGATGTGTCCGGCCCGGGTGCAGGTGACTTCGATGCCGTCGAACAAGGCGGTCGGCCGATGAAAATCGAGATCGCGGAACAGCTTCAGGCAGTGCAGTGCGTCCTCTCGGGTGTACAGCGGGCGCGCCGGATGATGCTTCGAGAAACCATAGCGGTTGGCGAACGCGGCATCCTTTTCGTGAATGAAGCCCGAATCGGGCAGCAGGTAGCGGCAAAGATCGCGCGTGGCGGCCGTTGCATGCACCGGCCCGTCGAAACCGTTTCTTGCCAAAAGCGGCAGGTAGCCGGAATGGTCCAGGTGAGCGTGGGTGAGGACGACGCAATCGATATCGGCGGGGCTTATGGGCAGCGGCTTCCAGTTGCGCTCGCGCAACTGCTTGTAGCCCTGGAACAATCCGCAGTCGACCAGGATCTTCCGGCCCATCGCCTCGAGCAGAAACTTCGATCCGGTCACCGTGCCTGTTGCACCCAGGAAACGGATAACGGGGACTTCGGCGTTCGAATTCATCGGTTCGGTTCCTCCTTCGGCGATGACCGGCTTTGCCTGCTATTGCCGGCTGATCCGAAGAGCGTTGAACCACGAAGGGCACGAAGAACACGAAGGAAAAGCGAGTCCATCAAGTGAACCTGCAAATACGCTCGTCTGGTATCGGGCCAGTAGATCAAGACCCTCAAGGCCCCGGCCGTCTTCGTTCCGTTCCTTTTCTTCGTGCTCTTCGTGTCCTTCGTGGTTACCCGCTTTTCGATTGTTGTTCGGCGGCGACCGCTCGTCATACTTGCAGCACCGACAACCTACTAACGGTCTCATTATTGAGCAGACACTCAGCTTTCGTCTGTCAGTGATTGTGGCAAGGCGCCGATGCGCTGGTGTAGTTGACCTACATCAAGCGTCGCGCTGGTCGTGACAATCGCAGCCACAACCACTGACAGTCAAGCCCTTAAGGGAGCTACGGACGCGTCTGCCCGCGGCGTTGCGCTCATTTGACATAGCCCTGCTATGCCTGCAATCGCGCGCCTTGCCGGCAAACGCGTCCGTAGCTCTGAGTGTCTGCTCAATAGTGAGACCGTTAGTAA
>Ga0209944_1000611_pt1 | contig 15656 bp, 12 predicted proteins | sample SalPonR1_C_D2_MG_FD_185701 | JGI IMG/M metagenome (GOLD analysis project Ga0209944, IMG submission 185701) | Salt pond soil microbial communities from South San Francisco under conditions of wetland restoration - Salt Pond MetaG R1_C_D2_MG... ...
GGTCCGTGGGGTTGAATATCAAGCTGCCCATGGAGCAGAAGCCCAATCCCTATGCCGATGTACAGCTTGAGTTCAAATATTTTTTTATCCGCAAGGTCATGTTTGTGAAATATGCGGCGGCCTATATTATCATGCCGGGCGGATTCGGGACGCTGGACGAACTGTTTGAATCGGTCACCCTCATTCAAACCCACCGGATCAAGCCTCTTCCGGTAATCCTCTATGATTCCGCCTATTGGGGCGGGCTGATCGACTGGATCAAGTGCCAGCCCCTGGAAAACGACATGATCTCGCCCGAAGATCTGGGTATCATGAAGGTGGCGGACACACCGCAGGAGGTCGTGGATATCGTAAAAGAGACCCATGCGGCGTCCGAGGCGTTTTAGGGATGTTTTTCCGCTAATGCAAACTACGCACCAGATCTATTTCTCCGACTCGCGCCGCATGAAAAATATCGAGGCGCAAAGCATCGATTTGGTGGTGACCTCGCCGCCGTATCCCATGATCGAGATGTGGGACGAAGCGTTTGCCCGCCAGAGCCGGGGGGCGGCGTCGGCATTGGCAGACGGCGACGGGGACCGGGCGTTTGAAGCCATGCACCGGGTGCTGGATCGCGTGTGGGACGAGGCCATCCGCGTCTTAAAACCCGGGGGATTCGCCTGTATCAATATCGGAGATGCCACCCGGAAAATGGGCGGGCATTTCATGCTGTACCCGAATCATGCCCGTATCCTGTCATATCTCTATGGAAAGGGCTTGTCCCCGATGCCGGCGATTCTGTGGCGCAAGCAGACCAATGCCCCGAATAAGTTCATGGGCTCCGGTATGCTGCCGGCAGGCGCATACGTGACCCTGGAGCATGAGTATATTCTGATATTGCGCAAAGGGGGTAAACGGGAATTCGGAGTCTCCGGTGAAAAGGCGGAGCGGCGGCGGAGCGCGCTCTTCTGGGAGGAGCGGAACCAGTGGTTTTCGGATGTCTGGATGGATTTAAAAGGCGCGCGCCAGGAGATGCTGGACAAAAAGGTGCGGAACCGCAGCGGCGCCTTTCCGTTTGAGTTGCCGTACCGGCTCATCAACATGTATTCCGTGGCCGGGGACAGGGTGCTCGATCCGTTCCTCGGGGCGGGGACAACCATGATAGCGGCCATGGTGGCGGCCCGGCACTCCATCGGATTTGAACTCGAAGCCGATTTTTTACAGCAGGCCCGCCAAACCGTGGATCACCTGGTCGCCTTTGGCAATCAAGTGATTTCCGAGCGCCTGGCAAGGCATGCGGCATTTGTTGACGAACGGGCGGCCGCGGGAAAGGAAATCAAACACACTAGCCGTTTATACGGTTTTCCGGTGGTGACCGGCCAGGAAACGGATATTTGTTTTTACCGGCCATCGCTTGTCGATGCCGGGGATGAGGGCCGGTTTACGGTTTCCTACCAGACGAAGCCGACAGTTGAACCCCATCATCCCTGCTGTCCGAAACAGCAGGAGTTGTTCTGAAGCGCATATGAATATAGTTTTTTTTGCCATTGTCGCCGTCGCTTTCTTATTCGCCGCCTTTCATCAGGTATTCGGACCCGCGGGCGGCGATACCACACCCATTGAGGAGCTTTCCAGGGCCGTCGTGGAGTCAGCAGGCGGCGCTGTAGAGCTGGCCATCGGGCTGATCGGCGTGATGGCGCTTTTCCTGGGACTGATGAAGGTGGCCGAAGAGGGCGGCCTGTTAAGGATCATTTCCCGCCTGATCCGCCCCCTTATGGTCCGGCTGTTTCCGGAGGTCCCCCCGGAGCATCCGGCCATGGGCGCAATTATCCTGAATATGTCGGCAAATGCCCTGGGGCTGGGCAATGCCGCCACGCCATTCGGCATCCGGGCCATGCAGGAGCTGGACAAGTTAAATCCCGTCAAGGGGACGGCCACCAACTCCATGGCGCTTTTTCTGGCCATTAACACCTCGAGCATCACCCTGCTGCCCACCGGCGTGATCGCCCTGCGGGCTTCGGTCGGATCATCGGATCCGGCTGGCATTTTGCCCACAACCCTGTTTGCCACCATGGGCTCGACGATTATCGCGGTGATCGCCGCCAAGCTCTATGCCCGCTTCGCCTCGCCTGATCCCGGCAAGCAGCCGATGCCGGAGGCGGACACAGCCGATTCTCCGGACAGTGAAGCGGCGAAGTCGGAGCCGGACGAGGCGTGGGCCGCGGGATATGATACGGATGCCGGCTATCCCCTCTGGGTCAGCACGCTGGCGCTGGCCGTCCTGGTCTGCCTGATTCCGCTGACCATTATTTACGGTGAGGTGATCTCCCCCTGGATTATCCCGTCGCTTATCATCGGATTCCTATTATTCGGCGTGCTCCGGCGCGTCCGGATCTACGAAGTGTTTGTGGAAGGGGCAAAGGACGGTTTCCAGGTGGCGGTAAAGATTATCCCGTATCTGGTGGCCATACTGGTTGCCGTTGGGATGTTCAGGGCCAGCGGGGCCATGGAGGCCATGGTGGGATTGCTGGGCGATTTTACCGCAAAGGCGGGGCTGCCGGCAGAGGCCTTGCCCATGGCGCTTTTGCGGCCCCTGTCCGGCTCCGGCGCCTATGGCATCATGGCATCAATCATTCAGGATCCGGCTGTCGGCCCGGACAGCTATGTCGGCTACCTGGTGAGCACGCTGCAGGGATCGACCGAGACCACGTTTTACGTGCTTGCCGTTTATTTCGGGGCGATTCAGGTGCGGCGGATTCGGCATACCATGGCCGCGGCGCTTACGGCGGATCTTGCCGGTATTGTGTTCGCGGTGCTGGCGTGCACCTATATTCTTGGATGATGTAGGGTGCGATTGGGAGGGAGGCTGTTCAAAATTCGATTGTGAAACTCGGCCCTTTGGGCCAGAATGCTCTACTCCCAGCGGTCGTCGTGTTTTTTCATGTCAATGTATTCATCGCCCGGCCGACGGTGGCCGCCGCCCCTGGTGGTGGAATCCCGTATCAGGGCGTTTAAGATCCAGGTGACCGCACTGATGATGAGCGCCCCGAACACGGCCGCCCAGAAACCGACTACGGAAAATCCCGGAATCACGGAGGCGATTTTTAACATCAATGCGTTGATGACAAAGGTGAACAGCCCGAGGGTCATTACATTTATCGGAAGGGTCAGTATGAAGAGGATGGGCCGGACAATGACGTTTAACACGCCGAGCACCGCAGCGGTGCCAAGGGCATGGGCGAAGCCGGCCACTTCAATGCCCTCAACCAGGTAGGCGGTAAACATAATGGCGGCCGTTAAGCAGAGCCACTTGATCAGCAGCCAGAAGACAAGCGGGTTGCCGCCGCCATGGGGCCCCTGCTGGTGATTGCCGGTATAGCGGGTAACGTTAATATGCATCAATGGCCTTTCCGTTAATCAGGATTTGCGGTTTATCGTCTTCTGTTGCCGACAGCTCGACCTCGGCCACTTCCTCTCCCCGCAGTTCCGGATATTCTCCCCGCAGGCGATTGAAGTCAAACGTCTCCAGCCCCTGCTGCAGCAGATCGATTTGGGCCTCGAGCGCCTGTTTGTCTTCGTCCGGCTTTTTCTTGAAATACGCTGATATGGTTTTGTTGTATTGCCGCTTCATTTCGGTCTCCACACAATGGCGGCTGAGATCGAGTTTAATATTCATTTTTCAAAACCTGTTTGATATAGAAAGACTTGATAGCCTTCCGGGTTAATGATTAAAATTAAAATATATATGTTCTATACCGCGTTGACAAGTCATCGCTGGATAAAATAGGGTTTGGGCTCGGATTTTTGTTTGACAATGTGCCGGGATGCGGACTAATAAAGGCGATTTCTCATCTTCGGGCAAGGTTTCGGACAAAGGGAGCGGTTATCATGTATGTGCCAAGATATATATTTTTTACAAAAGGGGTCGGAAGGGATAAGGCCCAGCTTGCCTCTTTTGAGAACGCCCTGCGGGAGGCCAGTATTGCGCATTTAAACCTGGTCCAGGTATCCTCCATATTTCCGCCGGGCTGCCAAATACTGGACAAGGAAAAAGGCCTGGCCAAACTCGAGGCCGGGGAGATCACCCACTGCGTCATGGCCAAGGAGGAGAGCCGGGAGCCCGGACGCCGCCTGGTAGCCAGCATCGGGTTGGCCCTGCCGGAGGGAAACGAGCGCTATGGGTATCTATCCGAGCACCATGGCTACGGCCAGACGGAGGTCGAAGCCGGTGAATTCGCCGAAGATATTGCCGCCTCCATGCTGGCCACGACGCTCGGCATTGAATTTGATCCGGACAAGGACTATGATGAACGCCGGGATATCTATAAAATGTCCGGAAAAATAATTCATTCCCGGCATATCAGCCAGGCGGCCTTAGGCGCGGAAGGCAATCTCTGGACAACCGTACTGGCGGCGGCAATATTTGTAAAATAATGACTTCTAAGTAACTTAACGGTATAAGGTTTGGGGTTTAGGGTATAAGGTTAAAAAAAATCAAAAGCTTAGTGCCTCAGTAATTTTTACTTATGTCATTCCGAGGAACGATAGTGACGAGGAATCTTGTTTGTTAAAGATTTCTCGCTATCGCTCGAAATGGCAATATGTATATGTAGAAATGGCAATATGTAATTTTTTTTGAGTTACTTTCTGCAAAAATGCCTCAGTGGCATAAATCGCTTTTTACGAGACGGTCAATAATGACACAGAAAACTTTTATACCATTTGGCGGTGAGGCGATCCACACCCGGGAGATTGAAAATGCCCGGGTGATGGTTTTACCGATTTACTATGAAATGGCGCCCTCTTATGGCAGCGGCAGCGGAGAGGGACCGTACCATCTGCTGAATGCCTCCATTGAACTCGAGTGCCTGGACGAAGAAACCCTGATGGATTGGCGAAAATTTGGGATCCATACATTTCCGGGGCTATTCCCGCCGGATGACCCGGAAAAGGCCGTGGAAGAGATCGCCAGCACAGCCGGCCAGCATTTGGCGACAGGGCGGTTCCTTTTCTCCATCGGCGGGGATCATGCCATTACCATTGGACTCGCCAAGGCGGCGGCAGCCAAATATCCGGATATCGGGGTCTTGCAGGTGGATGCGCATCTGGATCTTCGCAATCAATGGAACGGCAGCCCCTATAACCATGCCTGCGTCATGCGCCGGATCGGCGATGACCTGAAGCTTCCCTTTGTGCAGGTGGGCATCCGGTCATTCTGTCCGGAAGAGTTCGAATATATCCAGACCCATCATTTATATCCCTTTTATGCACATAACCTGACCCCGGGCGATGACTCCTGGATGGATGACGTGGTCTATGCGCTGCCGGACAATGTATATCTGAGCATCGACCTGGACGGGCTGGATCCGACGATCATTCCGGGGACCGGCACGCCGGTGCCGGGCGGTCTGACCTATCGACAGGTCGTGGAGCTGATCAAACGGGTCGGTGCGGAAAAGAACGTGGTGGCCGCGGATATCAATGAGCTTGCCAAAATAGAGGGATCCGTCGTATCCGAATTCACCGCGGCAAAGCTTGCGACCAAGCTGTTCGTCTACTGCCTGAAATAGGAGGGGTAATCCAAAACACAAAAAAAACCCCGGCGGGTCATCGATCAACCGGGGTTTTTTGTTCCTAAACTGAGCGTTTCAAATTTTTAAACTTTTTGTTTTTTTCATTATTTTAAAAGACTTCAATCGATTCTAGCTTTAAGAATTTGAAACCCTTCGGGATTTCCAATTTTGCCGCATCTACTTTGTCAGCGGATGTCTCGCATAGCCCGCTATAGCTCAACATCCGCTTCCTTGTATCTGCAGCAAACTTGAAAATCGCTCAGTTTAGGTTGTTCTCTTTGTCGCGGCAGCCCTAGAAGAGGCCGGAGACCTTGCCGGTTTCCGTATCCACATCGACCTTGGTATAGGCCGGGCTGGAGCTGGTGCCGGGCATAAACGGAATGGCGCCGGCCACGGGTACCAGGAATTTGGCGCCGGAGTAAATGTAAATATCGCGTACGGGCAGTCTCCAGTTTTTGGGCACGCCCTTCCAGGTTGGCTCATGGGAGAGACTCAAGTGGGTCTTGGCCATCATGGTCGCGTATTCCTTGAACTGGGGATCCGCATCCACCATTTCGAGCTTCTTCTCGGCGTCCGGCAGCCAATCCACGCCGTCGGCGCCGTAGACCTCGCGGGCGATGGTGTCCACGCGTTCACGCAGGGTCTTGTCCATGGAGTACAGGAATTCAAACTTGGACTCTTCCTCGCAGGCCTCGATCACGGCATCCGCAAGCTCCAGGGCGCCGTCGCCGCCGTCCATGAAATGGGTGGAGGGGGCGCAGCGGGCGCCGGCTTCCTCGGCCCGTTTCCTGACCAGGTCGATTTCGGCCTTGGTGTCTGTGGGGAAGCAGTTGACGCAGACCACGGGGTTAATCCCGGCCTTGCGGATCACGCCGATCATGTGGACCATGTTTTCAATGCCTTTTTCCAGGAGCTCCAGGTTCTCCTTGGTGTATTCCTCGGGCAGGGGGCGTCCCGGAATGACTTTGGGGCCGCCGCCATGCATCTTCAGCGCCCGGATGGTGGAGGTAAGCACGGAAACATGGGGCTTGAGTCCACTGTTGCGGCATTTGACGTTCCAGAATTTTTCAAAACCGATATCAGCGGCAAAGCCACTCTCGGTGACATGGTAGTCGAACATCTTCAGACCGACCCGGTCGGCGATGATGGAGGACTGGCCCACCGCGATGTTGGCAAACGGACCGGCATGGACGAAGCAGGGCTGATACTCTGCGGTGCACATCAGCGTGGGGTTGATGGTGTTACGCATCCAGGCGGTCATGGCGCCGCCGACCTTCAGGTCGCCGGTGGTAACGCGGTTGCCGTTTAAGTCAAAGCCCACCGTAATGCTGCCCAATCTCTTCCTGAGGTCGGCCAGGTCCTTGGCAATGGCCAGGATGGCCATGCATTCGGAGCTGACCGCGATGTTGAAGCCGGATTCCATGGTATAGCCGTTGGCTCTGCCGCCGAGGCCGATGACCATTTTGCGCAGGGCCTGGGCGCAGTAGTCGATGATCCAGTTCATCTCTACGCGGTTGGGATCGATGTTCAATGCCGGAATGCCCGAGAGCCTTTCGATTTTTTCCGGGCCGTAGTTGCGTTCATGCTGCATTCTGGCGGTCAGTGCGACCATAGCCAGGTTGTGGGCGTTCATGATGTCGTTGATATCGCCGGTCAGGCCCAGGGAAAACTCGGTCATGGGGATCAGGATGGCATTGCCGCCACCTGCCGCGGAACCTTTGATATTCATGGTCGGTCCGCCGGAAGGCTGGCGCAGGGCGCCGCCCACGTTCTTACCGCGTTTGCCCAGTCCCTCCATGAGGCCTACTGAGGTGGTGCTTTTGCCTTCGCCAAGCGGTGTCGGGGTGATGGCGGTTACCTCGATGTATTTCCCGTCCGGTTTGTCCTTCATCCGGTTCATGATCTTGAGAAAGTCGAGCTTGGACAGCCGGCCCATGGGGATCATTTCTTCCCGGGAGAGCCCTAGCTTATCCTGCCACTCCTCGGGCATGGGCATGTTCTGCTCCGCCGCCTCGGAAACCTGCCAGTCGGCCATTTTGCTTACATCGTATGCCATTTTTCTGTTCTCCTTTTTAATTTGAGGTTAACACATGATATCCGAAACCTATAGTAAGGGTCCTGTTAAAACCCTTCGATGCCACCGTGGCGGCATTTTTACCGTAAATCGCGCCAAGAAGCGTTTTGCCCGAAAATCGGCTTTCTACAAACGTATCCGATTATTGCTATCGAGTTAAAATTTTTCTCTTAGCATTTCAATTTGGCTTTGACAACTACTTTTGGCGCCTAGCCCTGAAGCTGGTAAAGCCGGTGGTAAAAACCGTTCTGTTTAATCAATGCGGCATGGGATCCGGCCTCAATAATGCGGCCGTGGTTGACTACGATGATCCGGTCGGCGATACGGGCGGTGCTCAGCCGATGCGCGATGATGATGGCCGTGCGGCTTTTCATAAGGTTCATCAATGCGCTTTGAATCTCCTGCTCGGTCTCCGAATCAATGTAGGAGGTGGCCTCGTCAAAAATGATGAGCTCCGGATCCTGGGCAAGGGCGCGTGCAATGGAGATCAGCTGCCGCTGGCCGCTGGATAAAGAGATTCCGCCTTCCGAAACCTCGGTATCCAGGCCGTGGGGCAGCCCGTGGACGAGCCGTAGGCAGTTGGCATTGGCCAGAATCGCCTCGATTCTTTCCTTTCCGACATCCGGCTGGTCCGGGAAAATATTGTTCCGAATGGTCGCGGAAAACAGAAAGGGGTCCTGCAGTACCAGCGCGATTTTGGATCGCAGCTCGGATATGCGGAAGTTTCTGATATCCGTGCCGTTGATGCGAACGGCCCCCGCGTCCGGATCATAGAAGCGGGTGAGCAGGTTGATGAGGGAGGTCTTGCCGGCGCCAGTGGGCCCGACCACGGCGATGGTCTCTCCCCCCCGGATGTTAAGGGAGATGTCCTTTAGCACCGGTTCTTCGGTGACATAGGAGAAGGTGACATGATCGAGGGTGATGTCGGTGATTTTCTCCGGCATGTAAAGCCGCTCTTCGGGCGTCGGCTCGGGCAACCGGTCGTTTTCGCCTAAGATCAGAAAGATCCGTTCGGCTGAGGAAAGGGCGTTTAAGGTAATGTTGTATTTTTCCGCGATATCGCGGATGGGCCGGAAGAACATGCGCAGATAGGAGATAAAGACGACAAGCGTTCCGAGCGTGATTCGCTCGGCCAGCAGGCTGCCGCCGCCGTAAAAGATTACCACCGCTAACACAACCGAGCTCGCCAGTTCGATAAACGGCATGAAGATCGCAAACATGGTTATCTGCTGCATGCCGGCGCTGAAATATTCATGGTTTAGCTTTTCGAATGCGTCATAATTCGCCGATTCCCGGCGAAACAGCTGGATGACCGACATTCCGCCGATGGTTTCCGAAAAATGGGAGTTGATCTCCGCAATTTTTATACGCAGGGTTCGAAACGCCTCTCTGGCAGCGCCGGCGAATTTTGCCGCCGCATAGAAGACAAAGGGGAATATGGCATAGACGACCAGGGAGAGCTGCCAGTCGATCAGGAACAGCATGATGGTGATGCCGGCGACCAGGAAAAGATCTTTCATTACGAAGATGATCACCGAGGTCAACATTTCATGCATATTCTGAATATCATTGGTGACGCGCGTCACCAGTCGCCCCACGGGGTTGTGGGTGAAAAACCGGACGCACAGGGCCTGGATGTGGGAAAAAAGCTTCATCCGCAGATCATGCATGACTTGTTGCCCGATATATTCCATCATCATGACCTGGATAAAGCTGAAGACGAAATTCAAGAGGACGATGACCAGCAGGACGGCGGCGATATAGCCGATCCCGGTCATATCGGAGCGCCTGAGGCGGGAGACGGTGTCCGGCGGCAGTTCGGAGAGGCTCTTATAGTCGATCCGGGCCGTTTCCCCGGATACCTGGAATTTTCCCGGATAGGCGGCAACAATGGATTTGATATCCGGGTCGGAGAGGTCTATCTCCAGGCGGCGTTCCTTGTTCTCACTCTGCCGGTCTTCCTGGCGGTAGCCGGGAACAATATAGGTGTCTATGGCGATTTTGGTGGCATACGGGATGGCCAGCTCAAAGCCGGTAATGCAGATCATGAAAAAAACCGTAGCCAGAAGCAGCAGTCGATACGGACGGATAAACGGATAAAGGCGGCGTATGAGCCGGATATCCCGGGCTTGGCCGAGCGTTTTTTCGGTAAATGCCGTATCCGTGTGTTTCTGCATGGCTATGCGTCCGCCTCCAGGCTTTGCAGCTGATGGGTTCTGGCGTAATAGCCGCCGTTGGCGATCAGCGTTTCATGGGTACCGGACTCGATGATCCCGCCCCGGTCAAGCACAAGTACGTGGTCGGCATACTGGACCGCCGGAATGCGGTGCGATACGATGATAATGGTGCGGCGGCCGGAAAGCAGGCGCAGGGTCTCGATAATACGGGCCGCGGTTTCCGTGTCCACCTGGCCGATGGGATCGTCCATCAACAGGATCGGGGTGTCGTGGACCAACGCCCGGGCCAGCATAATCCGTTGTTTTTGTCCGCCGGAGAGAATCGCGCCCTTCTCCCCGACAACGGTATCCAGTCCGTTCGGAAATTGGGCTATGGTCTCATCGAGGGCGGCCGCGCGGACAGCTCGCCAGATTTCATCATCGTCTGTCGTTTGGCCGAAGCCCACATTTTCCCGGATGGTGCCGGAAAACAGGAACGGCTCCTGGGAGACGAATCCGATGTGCCGCCGCAGATCCGCGAGCTTGAGCCGCCGGATATCCGTGCCGTCGATGGTGATGCGGCCGCCGGTCGCGTCATAGATCCGGGGGATCAGCTTCAGGAGGGTGGTTTTGCCGCTTCCCTGGGGCCCGACAATGCCCAGCATCCGGCCGCTGGGGACGCTAAACGATAGCCCGTCGATCACGTTCGGGCCGGCCGGGGAGTGGGCAAAGGATACCCGATCAAAGGCAATATTTCCCTCGAGCGCCTTTATGGGCATCGCCCCCGCTTCGTCCGTGATATTCGGGCGGGTCTGCAGAATTTTATTGATCCGATCCAGGGACGCCGCCCCCCGCTGGATAAGGTTGGTGACCCAGCCCATGGCCATCATGGGCCAGGTCAATAGATTCAAATAGTTGATAAAGGCCACGAAATCCCCGGCCGTAATAACGCCGGTGATGGTTTGCCGGCCACCAAGAAAAATCACGATGGTCAGGCTGATATTGGTAAACAGGAGCATCATGGGGAAAAAGCTGCCCGTAATTCTGATTAGTTTCAGATTCTCCCGGATATAGGCGCGCGAGCTCTTGGCAAGCCGCTGGTATTCGGGGGGTTCAAGATTGTATGCCTTGACGATGCGAATCCCGGAGAAGCTCTCCCGCGCCACCTCGGTCAGCTCGGAGAAGCTCTGCTGGACGCTGGTATAGCGGCGGTGCATTTTCTGGCCGAATTTGCGGGTAAAGAAGATGATCACCGGCATGGGGATCAGCGCAAACAGGGTGAGTTTCACATTAATATAGGCCATAAAGCCGATCGCCGCCAGCCCGAGGAAAACCGCGTCGGTAAATGCCACCATGCCCATGCCGACCGCCATGCGGATGTTGTTGATGTCGTTTGTGGCATGGGCCATCAGGTCGCCGGTCTTGACCCGGTCGAAATAATCGGCCGAAAGCGTCTGGATATGGTTGAAAAGGCGGTTTCGGAGGCCTTCTTCGACGACCCGGGAGGTGCCGATTAAAAAACGCCGCCAGACGAACCGGAGCAGCGCCATAAAAACCGCGATGAGGATAATTTCTCCGGCATATACGGCAAGCCCCGCATAATCGATGGAAAGGGCGGTCAGGTCGTCCACCGCCCATTTGATCACCCGCGGTATAAACAGCTGAAGGACATCCACGGCCATCAGGCAGAGGATGCCGATGATGATAAGTTTGCGCCGCCGGTAGAAATAGGGTTTTACAAGGCTGAATGACCGCATCGGTTGATTAGACTTTTTTATGTTAAAACAAATTGATTTTATGTTAGATAATGAATTACAAACAGAATCCAGGGTATAAAAAAACCAGCCACGTATCCGATGGATGTCAGGCAAACAAATATAGCAATATATACCTATTCATGCCGGCATTCAATGGGAGACAATCAGAAAGAGGGCGAATGACGTTCGAGAAAGCGACAGGGGCCGGATTAAGGAAATCCATAGGCTTGATCGGCCTTTTTTTCCTGTATCTTTTGATTCAAACCATGTGTCTGCCGGCTGCAGACGCGCAGCCGGGGCCGCCGGTACCGGCGGACAGCGGGAAGGGGCAATCTCCATACCAACTGCTGCACCAGTCCCTTCAGGAAAGCCTGACAGTTGAAAAGAATCAGCGGGAAGAACTCCTCGATCAGCTGGAGAAGGTCCGGGAATTTAAAAAGCTGTGCGAGGAGCGTCTGGATGCCTACCATATTCAGCTAATTGCCTATCGAAATATTCTTGTACTGCCGACAATTGAATCCTATGAGCTCCAGGAGGCCTACAGCCAGCACCAGGTCACGTTGAATAGGCTTGATGAGCGAGTTGCAGAAATAGAGGCCTCTCTTGCCGGGATGCGCGACAGGCTTTCAAAAACCGAGGACAAGCTGAGCTCCTATGCCGATCAAAAAGCTGAAATCCAGCAGGAGGCGGCCAAGGCCGAGTTGGCCGATAGGATCCGCAGGGAGCTCGGTCTGCTGACGGCGGCCGTTTCCGATCAGAAAAAGGCGTTGAAAGATATCGCGGCGATTTATGTCGGCCTCCTGGAACGCATTCGGGAGATTAAATTCGAATACGAGTCGGTTGCCGAACGGTTTGAGAAAAGAATCGCCGAAATGAAAGAGGCCCGTCTTCTGCAGCGAAGCGTCAATCCGCTGAGCCAGTTGGGGATCGAACGGATTCAGATTGAAGGCAAACGTCTCAAGAGAAAACTCATCCAGTTCTTTTCCCGGGATAACTGGCAAAATATCGGGGTGACCGATAAAAAGGGCTACACCCTGTTTGTCCTGTCGTTTTTCGTGCTGCTGGGCGCCCTGGAGGCGGTACTTCTATTCGTGAACCGGTTTTGCCTCAGGCTCAGGGACGGTTTTAAGCAGAGCGGTAAGTTCTGGCAGTACCTGGCCGTCCGCATGCTCCGTCGTACTTTGTTCCTTCTTGGCATTATCCTGTTTATATATTTTTTTCCTGTCAAACCGGCCTATGAATTTACGCCTTTGTTTGTTGCTTTAAAGGTGTTGGCGGACATACTGGTCCTGGTGCTTATGATCAGGTGGGGGATAAACTTTTTGTCGGTGCTCTGGTCGGATGCCGAGGCGCCGTTACCGAGGTTCCTCTATATCTATCTGAAATTTTTGGTCTACGGCGTCCTGGTATTCGGTATTATCTATTATCTGCTTGAGGCCGGATTGGGCGTTAACTGCGTGCTGCTGGTGCTGACCCGGCTCGTCTTCGAAACGGCCCTTCTGCTCTGGAGCTTTCTGTTCTGGCACCGGTTCCGCTTTTACGCGAAGGCATCCCAGCTCTCGGAATACCCCTGGTTTACCTACATCAAGCCCCTGCTTCCGGCAGCCGGATATTTGATCGTTCTGGTGGGGCTTTTTTTCGAGCTGATCGGTTTCGGGGCGGTGGCGACATTCTGGTACACCTCTCTGGGCAAAACCGCCGCCGTGATCTTGTGGATAGGCGTTCTATACATGGCCGTAAGAGAACTGGCGCTTTCAGGCGTATCCGAGGCGGCAGAGGAAGAACCGGAGCCGATGGAAGAAAAGCCCATGCCTATCCGGCGGCTTTTGATCCGGTTGAGTAAAACCGCGCTCCTGCTGCTTTTTGTGCTTGGCGTGCCAATAGCGTGGGGGGCGAAGGGGGATTACCTTGCGGATTTCTTTTTTGCCGTCAATTACCAGATCGAGCTCGGTGAAATGCGGATCAGTTTTCTGGATCTGGCCGTTGCGGTATTGATTCTGCTGTTGACCCATACCATCGTAATCGTCTGGAAGGCGGTGCTAAAAGATCAGATATTGGCGCACCGCGAGCTGGACCCCGGACTGAAAGAATCGATTACCACCATCTCCGGCTATGTCGGTTGGGTCATCGGCATCATGATCGTTTTCCGGGTTATCGGTATCAGCGCCGCCTCCCTGGCCGTCCTATTCGGGGCCGTGGGTATTGGGATCGGCTTTGGCCTTCAGAATATATTCAATAATTTTGTCAGCGGCATCATACTTTTGTTTGAGCGCCCCATTCAAGTCGGTGATGTCATCGAGATAAACGGTATCTGGGGGACGGTCACAAAGATCAACGTACGCGCCACCCGGGTTAAGACCTATGACAATGCGGATCTGATCATCCCGAACGCGGATTTTGTCAGTCGCCAGTTGACCAACTGGAGCTTCAAGGACGCCCGTGTGCGCCGGACGATTGATATTGGCGTGGCCTATGGCTCGGATACGGAGCTGGTCCGGGAGACATTGTTAAATATCGCGTCGAAGCATTCCCAGGTATATCCCCGGCCCCACCCGGAGGTGCTATTTTCGGATTTCGGGGAGAGCGCGCTAATTTTTAAGTTGCGCATATGGGTCCATATCAACTATTTTCTATCTGTGGAGACAGATATCCGGTTCGAGATCAACAGGCAACTTCAAGCGCTCGGCATCCAAATTCCGTTCCCCCAGAGGGATATCCATATTAAGGGCCAATCTAATGCCGCGTCCGGGGGGAACCCGACCGTGCCGGGGCCGGGCCTAGAGGAGCATTAAACAATGACTGGGCAGTTTATTTTATTGGTGTTGCTTCTTGTGCTGTCAGGTTTTTTTTCATCATCGGAGACCGCCCTTTTTTCCATCAGCAAGGCCAAGGCCAGGCACATGGCCAAGGAAACCGGCAGGTTGAATGCGTTGATTCTCCAGATGAAGGAGCGGCCGCATACGCTTCTAACGACCATCCTGATCGGCAACAATCTGGTAAATATTGCCGCTTCATCACTTGCCACGGCGATTACGATAAATATTTTGGCGGGACGGGCCTTTGCCCATGCCGTTGGGATCGCCACCGGCATCATGACGTTTTTGATACTGGTGTTCGGAGAGATTTTTCCCAAGACGGTAGCGACCCGGAACAATGTGGCGATCGCCAAAGGCGTCATCCTGCCGCTTTACTGGCTCTCATTTTTGTTCTATCCGTTGATTCTGTTTTTGAATTTTATCCCGAAAATTGCCGGGAAGTTCTCGAGCCCCCCCAATGTCACCGAGGAGGAGCTGATTACCTTTGTCGAATTCGTCCATGACGAGGGGCAGATCAATCCCGATGAGAAGGAGTTTATCAACAACATCGTCAAGCTCGACGATATCAGCGTATCGGAGATCATGACGCCGAGTGCGGACATGTTCGTGGTTGATAAGTCTGGCAGCCCAGACATTGACCGCATTATCAAGTCCGGCTACACAAGGATTCCGGTGATCGAGGGCGATATCGACCATGTGGTGGGAATCGTCAATATCAAGGACATGTTCCGTGAACACCCCGGCTCGTCGGATCGTCTAAGTGTTGCGCGTATCATGCGGGAGCCCTATTTTGTGCCTGAAAACAAGAAGCTGGACCAGCTGTTGAACCAGTTCAAGAAAAGAAAGGATCATGCCGCCATTGTGGTGGACGAATACGGCGAAGTCTCGGGTCTTGTCACCCTGGAGGACGTGCTGGAAGCCATTGTCGGTGATATCGTCGATGAAACCGACATCATCAAACCGCCGGTGGTTAAAATCCGGAACAAGGAGTGGCTGGTCCTCGGTGCGGCGGATATCGCAACCGTCAACGCCAAAATCAACATGAATATTCCGGAATCCCAGGATTACGAGACCTTCTCCGGCTATATTCTCGAGCAGATTGGTCGGATTCCGAGTGAGAAAGAACAAATCATCATCGATAAATACATCATCACCGTCAAGGAAATGGAGGGCCACCGGATTAAGGCCCTGAACGTCAAGCGAAAATAATTGATGGCTTCGTAAAATCGACTTCTAAGGAACTCGACAATATTTAATATTATTTTAGATGCTTTCGCTGTTGTCATTCCGAGGAGCGAAAG
>Ga0209944_1000620_pt1 | contig 15549 bp, 12 predicted proteins | sample SalPonR1_C_D2_MG_FD_185701 | JGI IMG/M metagenome (GOLD analysis project Ga0209944, IMG submission 185701) | Salt pond soil microbial communities from South San Francisco under conditions of wetland restoration - Salt Pond MetaG R1_C_D2_MG... ...
ATGGAAGTGCTGTACCTGAGCTATGCCGAATCGCGACGGTTGCACGGCCAGACCATGTTCGGCCGGCCGTCGCGCTTCGTCGGCGAGCTGCCGCCGGAACTGATCGAGGATATCCGGCCGCAGATCAGCGTCTCGCAGGCCCGCGCCCCGCGCGCCTCGGGCGGCGGTCTGCCGTCGCTGGGGTCGAGGGTGCGGCACGCGAAATTCGGTGCCGGCACGGTTCTGACGGTCGAAGGGCAGGGCGAGAACGCGCGGATCCAGATCAACTTCGACGATGCCGGGCAGAAATGGCTTGTCGCCGGCTACGCGACCCTGGAACCGGAATAGCCGCGCGTGCTTGAAAAGTGATGCTTCCCAAGTCAAAAAAATCAAGACAGCGCTCGCGAAGACACCAGGGCGGTAAGGAAAAGCAAGGCAAAAACGGACCCTCGCAAAGTCTCCTACCCGGTAACCGGGCTCACTGTTGTTGAGCGCACCAGCAAGCCTGATTGTTTTCTCTGCGGCTCTGCGTTTCCGCGGGAGATTCATCTTTTTAGCTGTTTTTCTGCCGTTCTTCGCGTCTTGGCGCCTTCGCGAGCGCTGGTTTGCTTTTGACTTGCTCTTCCTTCGCTACTCGACCGGGTAGAAGAACGAAACCATCAGTGTGCCGTTCTGTTTGTCTTCGGCACGGCGGCCCTCGTGGCCCGGCTCGAGGCGCCCGGTTCGCGTTTGCAGCTGTCCCAGCCGGCGAGTCGTGATTTCGGCTGCACGGATGGCCGACAGCGCAGCTTCGCTAAGCACCACGTAATATTCCTGGCCGGATGCCGGATGCGATGAAACGAGCACCTTGACCGGCTCGGCGGACCGGTCCATAGGCTGCAGCGAGCCCGGGCGATAGTCTTCGGCGAGGTCACGCTTTTCCACATACGTGGGCGCGTTGAAGCTGCCGAGCATCTGCTCGGCGTGCCTGATCTGATCTTCGGTCGGGCCCATGCTGAATTCGTCGCGCGATGTATCGCGGTCGGCAAATCTTTCCAGGTCTGGTTCGTCTTCCTTTCCGCTCATGGTTCTTGCTCCCCATTTGATTCGGCCGGGTGCTACGCGGCGACCGTGCTCGCTAACGCGGTCATTGACAACCGCATTAGCAAGTATAGTAACGCGTCATATTTCAAGGTGCCGACGCTTGCCCGACTGGACCAACAAAATCCTCGAGTTCGACCGTCGCCAGCCGATGTCGCTGATTCGCCAGGAGCACTCGGGACCGCGCGTGATTGCCCTGCACGGCTGGCTGGACAACGCGCTGAGCTTCGAGCCGATGTTCGGCCACCTCGGCGGCCTGCAGCTGGCGTGTCTCGATTTTCCCGGCCACGGCGATTCCCCGCCGCGCGCGGAGGCGGCCCGTTACCACTTCGACGATTACGTGTTCGATGTGCTGGCCGCGGCCGATGCCCTGGGATGGGATCGCTTCCATCTTCTCGGCCACTCGCTGGGCGGCGCTGTGGCCAGCGTACTGTCCGCCGGCTGCCCGGAGCGCGTCGAATCGCTGAGCGTGATCGAGGGTCTGGGACCGCTCTCGGCACCGCCGGACAAGACCGCCGAGGGCTGGCGCAAAGCCATACACGCCAGCCGCGACCGTCCGCGCCGCGTGCACGCCGACCGCGCCGCGGCAATCGAGGCCCGAACGCGGAACTCGGATCTTCCGCGCCCTGCCGCCGAACTTCTGGCCGAGCGCGGCCTGGAGCGGGTTGCCGACGGCTGGCAGTGGCGCCACGACCTGCGCCTGACCTGGCCTTCGACGCAGCGTTATACCGAGCCGCAGGTGCTGGACCTGCTCGGGCACATCGAAGCCCCGGCCATGTGCGTGCTGGCCAACCCGCGCTCGCGGGTGGTGCCGGGCGGTTTTATCGAGCGCCGCGCCGCCGCGGTACCCGGCCTGGCGCTGCATGAGGTCGAAGGCGGCCACCATTTGCACATGCAGGCGCCGGAGACGGTGGCCCGGCTGGTCAAGAAACACATCAAGGAGCTCAGTCATGCCGCACACGCCTGACGCGACAAATGCGGTCATCGACCCCGCCGATCGCCTGATCTTTGCGCTGGACGTGCCGGACGCCGCACGGGCCCGGGCGCTGATCAGCGAGCTCGGTGATACGGTCACCTTCTACAAGCTGGGCCTAGAGCTGTTTCTTTCCGGCGCGTATTTCGAAATCGTCGACGAGTTGAAGGCTTCCGGAAAGAAGGTATTCGCCGATCTCAAGCTGTTCGACGTGCCGGCCACGGTCGGTCGTGCGGTGGCCCAGCTGGCCCGGCAGCAGGTGGATTTCCTGACCGTCCACGGCCAGGACGCGATGCTGGCGGCGGCGGCCGACAACAAGGGCGATGCCCGGGTGCTGGCGGTGACCGCGCTGACCAGTCTCGATCAGGGCGATCTGGACGATCTTGGCTTTGACTGCAACGTGCGCGATCTGGTGCTGTCGCGGGCGCGGCGCGCGCTGAAGCTCGGCTGCGACGGGGTGATCTCTTCCGGGCTCGAAGTCCCGGCGCTGCGCGAGAGCGTGGATCCGGCGCTGGTGGTCGTGTGTCCCGGCATCCGTCCGGTGGCCAATGTGGACGACCAGAAGCGCACCATGAGCGTGTCCGAGGCATTTTCCGCCGGCGCCGATCACATCGTGGTCGGTCGCCCGATTCGCGATTCCGGAAACCCGGCGGCGGCTGCCGCCGCGATGCAGTCCGAAATCGAATCTATTTTCAACAATTAAAACAGCTATTTATATAGTTTAAGAAAGGTGTTGCATTAGGTTAGGTATTCAGGTTATTATTTTTGCTGGTTTGGTCTTCGCTGTGACCGAACCCTGGTAACAAGAAAGCCCGGAACGTCGCCATGATCGTTTCGGGAAAAACCTCCGGCCTCGGCCGGTTTGCGGGCAGAGCCATGATTGGCTCTGCCTTTTTTAATCCCGGTACAGTAGGGGCAGGCAAGTCTTGCAGGAGCCTGCTTGCAGGCGAATGGCTACGGAGTCCTGCTTTTGTTCGCCTGCAAGCAGGCTCCTGCGCAGTGTCAATGCTCGGGCAACCTCTGAACAAGTTACGCAGGTTGAAAAAGGCGCTGGTGGTAAACTCCGGCTCCGCCTTGTGGAAGAACTTCCGACTCGCCCATCATGTCTTCGCTGCCTTCGCATCGCCGGTTTCCGGGTTACCTGCTTCATTCGCTGAAGCTCCGGTGGGTTTCGCTGTGGCGGGCCGTGCTGCACTGGTGGGTCAGGGCGACGGTTCTGCCGGAAGATCTGGATGAACTCAGGATTGGCAGCGGCGCACCGGTGTTTTACGTGCTCGACACTTATGCCTACACCTCGCTGCTGATCCTGGAGCAGATCTGTCGCGAGCATGGTTGGCACACGCCGTCGGCGGCGTTCCATCACGACGACGTGGATCTTCCGCGCAGCTACGGGACGAGCAGGCGTTACCGCGGATTGTTCGTCAGACGGCCGACCCGGCGGCGCAATTCGGAAATGGTCAGGCAGCTGGTCGCCGCGGTGCACGACGATCGCCTGGACGATGTCCGGATCGTGCCGGTCACGGTACTGATCGGCCGGGCGCCGGACAAGGAGCAGTCGATTGCCAAGATCCTGTTCTCCGAGAATTGGGACCTGGGCGGACGGTTTCGCCGCTTCCTGACCACACTGATCAACGGCCGGGCCACGTTCGTGCAGTTCGGCAAGCCGGTTTCGCTGGCCGAAGTGGCCGCCGAAGGCCAGGGAGAGGAAAAGGACCTGCGTCGCATCAGCCGCCTGTTGCGGGTTCATTTCAAGCGCGTTCGCACGGCGGCCATCGGTCCCGACCGCTCGCACCGACGTACATTGGTGGATCGGGTGGCGCATTCCGACTCGGTTCGCCAGGCCGTGGCAGCCAAGGCCCGGCGCGACAAGATCGAGATCTACGAGGCCGAAGCCCAGGCGAAGAAATACGCGCGCGAGATCGCCGCCGACTATTCCTACTCCTTCATCCGCATCGCCGAGATTCTGCTCGGCTGGTTCTGGAACAGGATCTATCGCGGTATCCAGGTCTTCCACTTCAGCGAATTTCGCGAAGCCCAGCAGGGCCACGAAATCGTCTACGTGCCCTGTCACCGAAGTCATATCGACTACATGCTGCTGTCGTTTCTGCTCTATCGCCGCGGTTTCGTGCCGCCGCATATCGCGGCCGGCATCAACCTGAACCTGCCGGTCGTCGGACGCCTGCTGCGTTACGGCGGTGCGTTCTATCTGCGACGTAGTTTCCGCGCTCAGCCGCTCTATTCGGCGGTGTTCAACGAATACGTGCGCACCATCATCGACAAGGGTGTGGCGCTGGAGTATTTCGTCGAGGGCACGCGATCGCGCACCGGGCGTTCGCTGCCGCCGCGTGCGGGCATGCTGTCGATCACCGTGCGCGCGTTCCTGCGCGACCGAAAACGGCCGCTGATGTTCCAGCCGGTCTATATCGGCTACGAGCGTCTGGCGGAAGGCAGCTCGTATATTTCGGAGCTTTCCGGCAGCCAGAAGAAGACCGAGTCGCTGTCGGACTTCCGCAACGTGATCAACATCGTGCGCAAGAACTATGGCCAGGTGGCCGTGAGCTTCGGCGAGCCGATACGCCTGAATCCCCTGCTCGACGAGTATGCGCCCGACTGGGCCGAGCAGCCGCTGGATCCGCAGGCCAAGCCGGAATGGCTGGTGCCGCTGGTCAACGACCTTGCCCAGCGGATCGTCGTCAACATCAATGCCGCGACGCACTGCAATCCGGTCAACCTGCTGGCTGCAGCCCTGCTGGCCACCCGCAAGCAGGCGCTGGACGAGGAAGACCTGGAAGCGATGATCGGCCTGTACCAGCGCCTGATCCGGATGACCGCGTATTCGGACCGGATCACGATTACCGACCTGACCCCGGGCCAGGTGATCGAGTACGGGCTGGAGCTGGGTATTATCCAGCGCCAGGCGCATGCGCTGGGCGACATCATCCACGTCGATCAGAAAAATGCGGAGTTGCTGACGTATTTTCGCAACAACATCTCGCACCTGCTGGCCATGCCGGCCTGGATCGCCTGCTGCTTCCTGAACAACCAGCGCGTTCGCAAGTCGCGCGTCAGGCGCCTGACAGAAACGATTTATCCATTCCTCAAGAAAGAGTTGTTTCTGCCGTGGGAACCGGAAGAGGTGCCGATCATCATCCAGCGCTGCACCGATGCACTGGTTCGCCTTGGTCTGCTCGGCATGACCAACGAATACCTGCAGCGAACGCCCGGGGGTTCGGACCAGACTTATTATCTGCGCCTGCTCGGCAACGCCATGCTGCAGACCTTCGAGCGCTATTACATCACTATCGCGGTGCTGGCCAAGAATGGTTCCGGGCGCTTGAGCCGCCAGCGGCTCGAGCATCTTTGCATCCAGAGCGCACAGCGCATCTCGCTGCTGCACGAATTCGAAACGCCGGAATTTTCGGATCGCACCCTGTTCAAGCAGTTCATCGAATCGCTGCAGGAAATCGATGTTCTGGACCGCAATGACGACGGTAATCTCACCTTTGATCGCCGCCTGGAAGTATTCGCCCGCGACGCCAAGCTGGTGCTGGACAAGGAAGTGCGCCACACCATCATCCAGATCACGCCCCGGGTGCGCGACTCCGAACCTGAATAACGCGCCGCAACGCCTCCGCGGGTGACGCGGCGACTGTTACAATTCGTTGAATGAGGGTACCCACAGCCGTAGCAAGAACTTCAGCAACGCCTGAAAAAGCCACGCTTTCGGCGTCGGACTGGGAACAGGCCGCGCTCGAGCTGATCGCCGAGAAGGGTGTGTCGGCACTTGCGGTGGAGCCCCTGGCCAGGCGTCTAGGGATCACCAAGGGCAGTTTCTACTGGCATTTCGCCAGCCGCGACGAGTTGCTGGAACAGGCCTTGAAACGCTGGGAGCACCGAGACCTGGAACACCTGGCGCGCTCGCTGGATTCGAAACAGCCGGCCGCCGAGCGACTGGCCGAGTTCATTCTTCGCACCAGCCGCCAGAACCGCAGTCACCAGATCCACGCCGCCTTGTGCGCGGCCAGCGATCACCCGCGCGTCAAGCCTTACATCGAGCGGATCACCCAGCGGCGACTCCAGTACCTGACCAAGGCGTTCCGTGAGCTGGGCATGGACGACGATGCGGCGCGTCATCGCGCGCGGTTGACCTATACCAGCTACGTCGGTTACATCCAGCTGCAGATTCGCGGGATGGCGCCCGAGCGCGGTAGCGATGAATTCGCGTCCTACGTCAGGCACGCCATCGATGCGCTGATCAATCCATCCAATGGTTGAATTGCAATTGCAGTAAATCTTCGGGCGCGCGGCTTCGCTTTCAGGTGACGTCCTTCGAGTGGGTCGTGCCGGCCGCCGGTTCCGCCACGCGCTCGGCCGGACAATGGAAAGGTGGCCTGTCGTTCGAACCGTGGTAGTGGTGCAACACGCCTTCTGCCCGCAGGCGAATGCGGTAGCCCGGCACCAGCGCCTGGGTGTACATCATGTCGGGTTCCGGGCAGCCGACCGCGCCGTTCGGCCAGGTCACGAATTCAGCGTCGATCACGGTAATTCGTATCTCATCGATTTCCAGCCTGCGGGCAAGGTCGTCGCGCGCATGCGAGACAAAGGATTCGAGTTGCGGGTCGATGCTCATGTTCCGTTCCTCCTTGGCAACGGGGCCAACGGCGCCGCCGGTCGGCGCGTCGCCGCTGCATCCGGAAAGACTCAGGGCAAAAGCGGCAATCGATAGCGTCAGATATCTCATATTGGTTTACTTACAGGGTCTTGAACAGCGCCAACCAGGCGATCGAGAGGAACGTCGCCAGCGCGGCAAGAAACACCAGAACAGCCTGGCCCTGGTGGCGAATGCGGAATGCGGCAATCCCGAGCCCGATATAGACCACGATCATCAACAGCTTGATTCCGAACCATCCGGCGCTCAGCGGCGAGAGCCCGAGAATCATCCACAGGGCGACGCCCGAGGCCAGCAGCAGCGTATCGACCAGGTGCGGTCCGAAGCGCACCAGAGGGTGTGCCAGCGGCTTGTTGAGAACCAGCCGAATGAAGCCGCGCAACGCGAATCCCAGCCCGCTGATCAAGGCAAGGCAAATATGCAGCGTCTTCAGCAGTTCGTAGATGCTCACGGATGAAGTCCGGGACCGGAATGGGTTGGTAGTGTACCCCGGCGGCGGGCTTACCAGCCGTGCATCCGGGGCCAGAAGCGGCCTTCGGCAAGGTCTTCTCCGACCAGCCAGTAGCCGTTGTGCTGGGCTGCCGTGGCGCAGGCATGGTTGGGCAGAATGCGCAGGCGCTGACCCACTACGAACCGGTCCGGCTCGATGGGCTTGCCGTCTCGTCGGGCCAGGATGCCGTGTTCCTGGCTGGTTGCACGAACGATGATGTCGTCGACGCGCCGGCCGGATTCATCGCAGACCACACCATAGCCGCAGTCGATGTCCTGCGAGGCGGTGCCGCGGTCTCGCGACAGCGCCATCCAGCCGGCGTCCACCAGCCATTCCCCGGCGTGAGGACGAAAGCCGATGACCTCGGTGAACACCGAGATTGCGATATCGGTGATGGCGCAAACGCCCAGGCCGGCCATGACCAGATCCATGAACACGTGGGTGCCGGCGCGCACTTCGGTCACGCCGTCCAGGTTGCGCGCGAATGTCGCCGTAGGTGTGGAACCGACGCTGACGACAGGCGCCTCGAATCCGGCCCGCCGGAGCCTTTCTGCTGCAGTGACCGCGGCCCGCCTTTCCGTCTCTGCCGCGCGTTCCAGGCACGCGGCATTGCGGCAATCGTAGGAAGCGCCCATGTGGGTCATGACGCCCAGAACGCGGCAACCGGCATCGGTCAGTTCTCCGGCGGTCTCGACCAGGCCGGGGTCGTCCGGCCGAAATCCGCCGCGCTGCCCGTCCGAATCGATTTCAAGCAGTACCGGAAAAGCACAGTTCAGGCGCGTGGCCGCCTCGGCCACGCGACGGGCCGAGGGTGAATTGTCCAGGGTCAGTTTAAGCGCGAGGCCATTCCGGTAGAGTCCAGCTATGCGGTCCAGCTTGCCGGGCGCGATGCCCACGGCGTAGAGCTGGTCTTCGATGCCGTGACCGAAGAAGTATTCGGCCTCGGCCAGCGTGGAAACCGTGATGCCGGGCGAATTCGAAGCCATCATGCGTCGCGCGATTTCGATGCTCTTGCAGGTCTTGACGTGCGGGCGCAACGGCACGCCCAGGCGCCCCAGCCGCGCTTCCAGGGTCTGGATGTTGCGCGTCATCCGGTCTACGTCGAGCAGCAAACAGGGCGTTGCTTTATCATCGAAACTGGGCTGGATCATTCGAATCGGCTGCCGGCGGTCCCGGAAATTGACGTTGGATTAATCATTCTCGCACGGATTTCGCAGTCAAATCCGAATCGACTGGAGGACTCAGTCTTGACCAACCACGCACAACTCGACAATGTCATCGAACGCGTCATTGGCCAGGTCGGTAAACACATTGTCGTCGGTCTGCCGCTGGGGCTGGGCAAGCCCAACCGCTTGATCAACGCGCTGTACCGACGTGCCCTGGCCGATCCGGAGATCAAACTGGAGATCGTGACTGCGCTTTCGCTGGATATCCCCGAACCGAATCACTGGCTGGAGGGGCGTCTGATGGGGCCGATTGTGGAACGTCTTTTCGGCGCCGACTACCCGCGGCTGGAATACCTGGTGGATCTCAAGAAACGGGCGTTGCCCGACAATGTCCGGGTCACCGAGTTCTACTTCCAGTCGGGGGCCGCGCTTGGCAACCCGGGCATGCAGCGCCACTATGTGTCGTCGAATTACACCCACGTTGCGCGCGACCTGATCGACCGCGGCGTCAACCTGATGTTTCAGCTGGTGGCTCGCGACGCCGAGGGCCAGCTGAGTCTTTCGTGTAATCCCGACGTGTCGCTGGACCTCGTTCGACGGGCAAACAACGAGCCGGATTATTCGCTTTGCAGCGTGGCCCAGGTACATCCCGACCTGCCGTTCATGCACGGTGATGCGGTCGTAGACGCCGACTATTTCGACGAAGTCGTTGAACTCGACCCGGACCAGCGCCTGTTCGCGCTGCCGCGCCAGCCGATCTCGATCCAGGATTACGCGGTGGGGTTTCACGCCGGCCAGCTGATCGCCGACGGCGGGACGCTCCAGATCGGCATCGGCTCGCTCAGCGATGCGCTGGTGCATTCGCTTGTCCTGCGCCACCGCGACAACGACAGCTATCGCAAGGCCACCGAAGCCCTGTCCTGTCCGGTGCCCGGCGGCATCGGCGACGAGGGGCCATTCGACGAGGGACTGTACGGCGCCAGCGAGATGTTCATGGACGGCTTCATGCACCTGTATACCGCCGGCATACTCAAGCGCGAGGTGTTCGAGGACATCACGGTCATGCGCCGGGCCAACGCCGGCATGAGCGTCGAGAATCCCGGGTCGGGTGCGGTGATGGACGGTGGGTTCTTTCTCGGCAGCCGTCCGTTCTACGATTTTCTCAACGGTCTGGACGAGGGCGAGCGCCCCCGTTTCCGGATGCACGGCGTCGGTCGGATCAACCAGTTATACGGCGGCCGCGAGGCGCTGGAAATCGAGCAGAGGCGGCACGCCCGCTTCGTCAATACCTGCATGATGATGACGCTGACCGGCGCCGCCGTGTCCGACGGGCTGGAAAACTACCAGGTGGTCTCCGGGGTCGGCGGTCAGTACAACTTCGTCGCGATGGCGCACGCGATGGACGACGGGCGCTCCATCCTGATGCTGCGCGCCACCCGCGAACGCAGCGACGGCAGTACCTCATCGAACATCGTCTGGCAGTATCCGCATAGCACCATTCCGCGCCACCTGCGCGACCTCGTCGTCACCGAGTACGGTGTAGCCGACCTCAGGGGCCGGACCGACGAGGAGTGCATCCAGGCCATGATCGGAATTGCCGACGCCCGTTTCCAGGACGAACTTGCCGAGCAGGCGAAGCAGGCCGGCAAGCTGGATCCCGACTGGAAGATTCCGGAGCGCGCCCGCGCCAACACGCCCGGGGCGCTGGAGCGCACGCTGTCGCCGTTCGTCGAACGCGACATGTTCCCCGACTACCCGTTCGGCAGCGATTTCACCGAAACCGAGCAGCGCTTGATCCCGGCGCTGCAAAAACTCAAGACACTGAGCAAGAACAAGCTCGCGCTGGCAAAAGCCGCGTTTTCAGGCCGGCCTGCCGACTTCCCGGAGGAACTGGCCCGCCTCGGCCTCGACGCGCCCGCCGGCCTTGCCGAGAAGCTTTACGCCAGAATGATCGCCGCAGTGCTTCGAGACTGATCGGCAACGGCAAATTGCAGCGGCGGTATCGAATTGCAATAGTGGTCGTCATCTGAACCAGACGCTGGAGGATTTCATCGATGTGCCGATTCACCTATTACCTGGGCGCAGAGATCAGCGTGGCCGACCTGGTCACCCGACCGGAAAATTCGCTGATCCACCAGAGCACGCATGCCAAGGAGCGGCCGGAGCCCCTCAACGGCGATGGCTTCGGCCTGGTCTGGTACGTCGACGACGATCCCAAGCCGGCGCGCTTCCGGTCGCTGACCCCGGCGTGGAACAACGCCAACCTGGCCGAACTGGCGCGCGTGACCGAAAGCCGCTGCATCATGGCCCACGTGCGCGCGGCGACCAGCGGCAAGTTCGACGTGGCCGAAGACAACTGCCATCCGTTTCGCTGCGGCCCGTTCGCGTTCATGCACAACGGCGATATTCCGGCATTCTCCAAGATCCGCCGGCCGCTGATGGAAAGCCTGTCCGACCGTGGCTTTGCCGTTGTCCGGGGCAACACCGACAGCGAGCACATGTTTTCGCTGGCGCTGGAACACCTGTACGGCCATGAACACGACAGCAGCTGCGAATTGCTGGCCGAAGCATTGCACTCGACCGTAACCGCAGTACTCGAGCTGCTGGATGAACACGCGCCCGGCACGCACGCCTATCTCAATCTGGTGCTGACCGACGGCAAAAACGCGGCGGCCTGCCGCTTCAGCACCAACCCCGACTACATCGACAGCCTGTACGTCAACCAGGGCTCGCGCTATCGCTGCCAGGACGACGTGTGCTGGATGGCCGAGCCCGACGACTCATCGCGCGCCGTGCTGATCAGCTCCGAACCGCTCAACAAGGGTCCGCGCTGGAACGCCATCCCGCGCAATCACGTCGCACTGGTGTCATCCGACCGCTCGGTGTCGTTTCGCGAACTCTCGGACTGTGCGGCCGCCTGACCGGACGCGTCACTGCTTTCGGGCGCAAAGTAAAGCACTTGCCAGTCCTCCTCGGGTTCGAACGGGAGCTCGTCGGAATACAGCCTTGGCCGGCCGTCGGGCGAGACCGCGCCGAGCAGCAGCCAGTCGGTACCGGGCTCGCCGAGCTTGCCGGTGGCGTCTTCCATCGAAAATGCCTCCGAGATCCGGGTACGGTGGATCACCCAGCCGTCATCCAGACGCTCCTGCAGCCAGTCGTAGCAGCAATCCTCGCCGAAGGCCAGGTGGCCGCGCTGGTCGGCGGCCAGACGCCTGGATTCCTTGTCCGCTTCCTCTGCGGTGGGCAGCTGAAGCGATCGGTGGCGTCCGAACTCCGGCCCCAGCGCATTGCACACCAGCGCGTTGTAGAAATCGTTGGGGGTGGCGCACAGCAGGTGGCCCAGGTGGTGGGTTTCCAGCGTATGTTCGGCGTGTTCGGACAGAATCTCGCCGTAATAGACCTCGATGCCCGCCATGCGCGCCGGTTTGAGGCGGCGGTAAACCCCGTCGACCAGCAACACCTCGACATCCAGCGTCTTGAGCGACTTGGCGAGTTCCAGTGACCACGGCGACGCGCCGATGATCAGCACGCCGTTGTCGTCTTCGGCGGCCAGGCCCAGCCGCCGGCCGAGCGGGCCAAGCGTCAGGCCGTGCAGCAGGACGGTGGCGATGATCACGGCGAACACCAGCGGCAGCATGATGCGCGCATCGTCGTAGCCGGCGGCCACCATTGCAGGTCCGAACAGCCCGGCCGTGGCCGCCGCGACGATGCCGCGCGGCGCGACCCAGCCCAGCAGCACGCGGTCGGCCTGGCGCATCTTCGCGCCGATCGTCGACAAGCCAACCGCCACCGGCCGCACCAGGAACAGAACGGCTGCGATCAAGACCATGGCGGGCGCATCGAGCAACAGCAGCTGGTCGAAATCCAGACGCGCCGTGATCACGATGAACAGCACCGAGACCAGCACGATGGTGAGGTTTTCCTTGAACCGCTGCAGGTCTTCCCGTCCGGACATGCGCACGTTGCCCAGCACCACGCCCATGATGGTGACGCTTAGCAGGCCGGCCTCGTGCTGGATCTGGTTGCTCAGCGTATAGACCACCAGCACCAGCACCATCAGCACCGGCGGCTTGAGGTGTTCCGGCACGCCGCCACGCAGAAAAAGCTTGCCGATCAGCCAGCCGCCGCCGCCGCCGAGGGCCAGGGCGGCGGCGATCGCGCCGCCCAGTGCGATCATGGTGTCGGCGAAGCCGTCGCCGGCAATCGTGAAATACTGGAACGTGAGTACCGCAAGCAGCACGCCGATGGGATCGTTGGCGATGCCTTCCCACTTCAGCAGCGAGGCCGATTCGTCGTTCAGGCGGGCATAACGGAGGATCGGCTGGATGACCGTCGGGCCGGTGACCACCAGGATCGCGCCGAGTACCAGCGACACGGGCCAGCTCAGGCCGACGATCCAGTGCGCCGCCGCCGAAGTCAGGACCCAGGTAATGGGCACGCCGAGAAAGACCAGCCGACCGACGCCGCGCCCGGCCTTCTTCAGCTCGCCGAGCTTGAGATCCATGCCGCCTTCGAACAGGATGATCGCAACCCCCAGTCCGATCAGCTCGGTGAGCTGTTCGGACGGCGTCTGTGGATCCAGCAGGCCGGTGATTGGGCCGAGCACGAGGCCGGTGGCAATAAGAATCACGATGCCGGGCAGCCGGAGCAGCCAGGCGACCCACTGGCTCGCCAGTCCGGCGGCCAGGATCATCAGAACGATAGTTGCCGCGTGCATATTTATTTCCGAAGTCCTGTTTTGTGGTGTGCGTCACGGTTTCATGGCTCGCTCAGACGTCCGAGCCGTATCCGCGGCCCCGGATTGCCGTTGCGTGACGGCCCGGATCGCTTAGAATCATACAGTTATCCAACCAGTGAAAAAACCATGCTCAGAATCCTGCCCGCTTTTCTCGTCGCGTTCCTGATGGTTGCCTTCCTTGGAAGCTGCGGCGGCGAGCAGCCCGCCGACAGCGCTGAATCATCCGCCCAGGCCAATACCGGCGACAGTCACATAGAAGCGCCCGAGGCGGTCGATCCGCCGCCGCCCGAACTGTTGATTGATCGAGATCGGCTCACGATATATCACCCGGTGGAGCTCAAGCCCGACCTCTCAGGACTCTCGGAAAACCAGCGTGAAATGCTTCGCCTGCTGATCGATGCCGGCAAGATCATGGATGCTCTTTTCTGGCGCCAGTCCTACGGTGACCCGGCACCGCTCTTGGCATCCATCGACGACCCGGAAGTGCGGGCCTTCGTCGAAATCAACTACGGGCCCTGGGACCGGCTGAACGGCAACGAGCCGTTCCTGTCCGGCTACATCGAAAAGCCGGCCGGCGCGCAGTTCTACCCCGAGGACATGACGCGCGAGGAGTTCGAAGCCTGGAACAATCCGGACAAGCGCAACCCTTATAGCCTGGTGCAACGACTCGAGTCGGGCGACCTGTTCCTGGTGCCCTACAGCGCGGTCTTCCGCCAAGAATTGATGCAGGCCTCCGACCTTTTGCTCGAGGCCGCGGACCTGGCCGAAAGCGAAGCCTTTGCCGAGTACCTGAAGCTGCGCGGCCGCGCGCTGATGACCGGCGACTATCGTGAAAGCGACATGGCCTGGATGGACGTGCGCGACAACGACATCGAGCTGGTCTTCGGGCCGATCGAGAGTTACGAGGACCAGCTGTTCGGCATTCGCACCGCCTTCGAGGCTTTCGTGCTGCTCAAGGACAGGGAATGGTCCGAGCGTCTGACGCGGTTTGCCGCGCTGCTTCCGGCGTTGCAGTCCGGCCTGCCGGTGGCCGAAGCGTACAAGGCCGAAGTGCCGGGCACCGACGCCGACCTGAACGCCTATGATGCGATCTACTACGCCGGCGACGCCAACGCCGGCGCCAAGACCATCGCCATCAACCTGCCGAACGACGAGCAGGTGCAGCTCGAGAAGGGCACGCGCCGGCTGCAGCTGAAGAACACCATGCGCGCCAAGTTCGATCACATTCTCGTCCCGATCTCGGAGCTGTTGATCGACGAGGCCCAGCAGAGCCACATCACCTTCGACGCGTTCTTCGCCAACGTGATGTTTCACGAAGTCGCGCACGGGCTGGGCATCAAGTACACCGTCGACGGCGAGCAGTCGGTGCGCGAAGCGCTGGCCGAGCACCAGTCGGCCATCGAGGAAGGCAAGGCCGACATCCTCGGGCTGCACATGATCGGTCAGCTGATCGACATGGATGAATGGGACGGTGACCTGCACGATCACCACGTGACGTTCCTGGCCGGCATCTTCCGCTCGGTACGTTTCGGCGCCTCGTCGGCTCATGGGAAGGCGAACATGGTGGCGTTCAACTGGTTCCTGGAGCAGGGTGCGTTCGAGCGCAATGCGGACACCGGGCGCTATTCAATCGATTTCGAGGCCTTCGGGCGCGCGATCGACAGTCTTTCGAGCAGACTGCTGACGCTGCAGGGCGATGGCGACTACGCCGCCACCGGCGCGTTCCTCGAAGAGTATGGGCAGATGCCGGAATTCCTTTCCGAAGACCTCGGGCGTGCCGGAGAGGCCGGGATCCCGGTCGATATCCGCCTGGTGCAGGGAAAAGAGGTGGCGGGTCTCTGACCGGCCGCCGGAACACGGTCTGAAACAGGCATGCGTTCCGGATAAGCTGCGGCCATCCCGGTCAAGCCGGGATGAGCCCTGCGGGGAATTCAGTCCGTCACAACCTGTCTGTCGTCACGATCTTTCGGTAATCACAATTGGTCCATCCATGCTGCCACCGCGTCGGCGGTGGCGGCGGGCGCCTCCAGCCAGCCGAAATGATCGGCGCGCCTGCCCTGCGCTTCGCTGGTGACGACCCGGCGTTCGATGCTGCAGCCGGGCAGCTTGGCCAGCAGCCATTCCAGCGAGGCCGGCGGCACCCAGCCGTCGGCCTCCATGCGAATTGTCAAGACAGGACACGCGAGTCTGCCCAGGGCCGCTTCGGCTTCGAAATCCAGCGTATCAAGGTCGTAGCGCCCGGTTCGTCCGGTGTGCGCCCAGTCGGCCATCACGCCGTGCGCCTCGGTGCCGGCGAAACCCATGCGCTTGCCGGGGAAATGGCCGATCAGGCCGGACAGCATCGGAAAGGCGCGATAGACGATTACCAGCGTCAGCCGCATACGCCAGTTGAACGCTTTCGCAAACGGCGCGCCGCCGGCGATCAGCACCAGCCCGGCGGCCGATTCCGGCCTG
>Ga0209944_1000621_pt1 | contig 15541 bp, 15 predicted proteins | sample SalPonR1_C_D2_MG_FD_185701 | JGI IMG/M metagenome (GOLD analysis project Ga0209944, IMG submission 185701) | Salt pond soil microbial communities from South San Francisco under conditions of wetland restoration - Salt Pond MetaG R1_C_D2_MG... ...
AAGAACCAAAAAAACCAAAAAAACCAAAAAACCAAATGACGATACGAGGACGATAATCATCTTCTATGTCCTGACCGGGGAGGGTCGAGGAAATGACGAAGCTTTCGGTTGTTCGCCGGCGCGGCGGCGCGGCGGTTTCGATTTTCGGGCTGGTCTTCGTGCTGGTGGGGCTCGGCATTGGCGTTTTCTTCGCCAGGGGTGCGATCGATGTTTTTGCCGCCCGGGACTGGGTACCGGTGGAGGCCAGGCTGCTGAGCGTCGATCTGCAAGCGAACCACGACCCGGACAGCGCGACGACCTACCGGGTCATCGCCGAGTTCGAGTATTCCTGGCGCGGCGAGCGGATGTTTTCCGACCGGGTCGACCTGCACCCGGGCGCCGACAACCTGGGCGATTACCACCACGACTTTTTCGCCCGACTGAACAAGGCCTTCCAGGCGGGCGAAAACGTGACCGCGTGGGTGGATCCGGACAGGTCTTCACGCGCCGTGCTCGACCGCGACATGCGCTGGGGTCGGCTCGCTTTCGGCATGATCTTTCCGCTGGCCTTCGGCGGGGCGGGGCTTGGCGTGATGCTTTGGGGCCGGCGCGCCGGTAGCGCGCAGAAAAAGCGCGATGCCCGCAGGGAACTGCACCCCGACCAGCCCTGGATGTGGGTCGACAAGTGGCGCACGCCGGAAATCGCCGGCCAGGCGCGAACAGCGATGTGGCTGGCAATCGGATTCGCCGCGATCTGGAACCTGGTCAGCCTGCCGATCCTGTTCATCGTGCCCGGCGAGGTGGCCGACGGCAACAACGCCGCGCTGGTCGGGCTGCTTTTCCCGCTGGTCGGCGTCGGCCTGGCCGTCTGGGCGGTGCGCGAAGTCATCCGCCACCGCCGCTACGGCGCTAGCATGCTGCACCTGGAAACCCACCCGGTACCGCTGGGCGGCGGCCTGCGTGCGACGCTGAACATCCCGGCCCGGCTGCAGGCGCGCGAAGTGCAGGTTCAACTGGCCTGCGTCAATCGCTATGTGACCGGTTCGGGCAAAAATCGCAGCACCCGCGAAAACGTGCTGTGGGAAGACAAGCAGCAGGTGACGGCGCGGTCCGGCACCGGGCCGGGGCAGACCTCGGCGCGCATGGAAATGCGCCTGCCTGCCGGTCAGCCGGTCTCAAGCGACGAGAACCCGAAGAATCGAATCATCTGGCGCCTGATCGCGACCAGCGAAGAGCCGGGCGTGGACTACAAGGCGGTTTTCGAACTACCGGTGTTCGATACCGGCGAGGCGGGCGCGTCCATTGCTGAAGGCGCGGCGCCCACGGTCGACGATGGCACTGACGACTGGCGCGAAACCGGGGTGATCCACGAGTACGCCGCCGGCGGTCAGCGCTTCGTCTTCCCGCGCTTTCGCCTGCTCGGCGCCGGAATGGGCTTGATGCTGGGCGCGCTGGTGTTCACCGGCGTCGGCGGCGGCATGATGCTGCTCGGGAAAATGTGGATCTTCGGCGGCATCTTCGGCGCGGTCGGCCTGCTGTTGCTGTGGGGTGCTGTCTCGATGATCTTCCAGCGAAGCGAAATCGTGGTGGGCAACGGCCGGCTGCGCTGGCGCCACGGCGTGTTCGGCGGCTGGCAGGAAATCGACGCCGGTGCGCTGAAGTCCATCGAGGTCAAGAAAAGCGGCAGCGTCGGGAGCAACCTGTACTTCGGGCTGGTGATCGGGCGCTGGGACCGCGAAGGTACGACGACGATCGCGGGCTGGGTACCCGGGATGCGGCCGTCCCGGGCGCTGGCCGACCGGGTTCATGCCTTGCTCGGGAACGGCGCCACGGGTTCATGACCGGGAAATATCGCTCCCTTTGCCACGTATGGCTTTGAATCAGAATGAAAAAGTCCTGTCATTGCGTGATTGATGTCACAAAATTAACAGGAAAATTGAAGTAGACTTGTTTCGTGACGCATAATGCGATCATCGTGCGTAATTAATGTAGTGAAAAATCGAATTCGGTCATCCCCGAATACACCAACACGAAGGAACGGAGCAGATTCATGAAACAAACGATCAACTGGTTTACCTTGATCATCGCTTTCCTCCTGGCCGCCGGCGTCGGTGGGCAGGCCTGGGCGCAGACCAAGGGATCATCCGATAGCGTTCGGGGTTCGGGCGTCATCATCAACAACGGCGTTACCGGAGACGGTGCCTGGGAAGTGGCGGTGGAGGCCGGAGGCGATACCGGGTTCGGAGAACTGGATCCGGTGGGTTTCGGCCCGGAAGACCTGATTTTCGAGTTCATCACCTACGTCGATGACGGCGATGACGGAGCATTCGAGGAGTTGAGTTCGACCACAATCACCTCGCCGCCGGCCTTGACGGGCACGGGCGAAGTGACGTCGTCGGGCAGCTTCGCGGGCCCAAACGGCACCATCAACTGGACCGCCGTGGCGACGATTCCCCAGGGTGAAACGGTTTACGAGGTGGTCATCACCTTTTCGGCCACCAGTCCGTTCGGCGATGTGCAGGTGATCAACTATTTCGACCAGGACGTATTCGGGGCTGGCGACGACGTTCTGATCCTGCTCGGCACCCCCGGCAACGCTGATTTTCAGATGCTCACGCTGGATAACACTGACGACGTCGGCATCGGTCATTTCGCGGATTATTTTCCTGGCTCGGCGGCAAGCTACCTGGGATTTGCAGCGGACGAATATTCCGAGTTGCAGGACACGATCGAATCGGGTGCCGCCACCTTCAGCGTCAACGGTAATATCGACACCACAAGCCTAACCCCGACCACTGATTCGCGTTTCCCGGCCGCCGACGCCTTCGGTCCAGAAGACATCACGGGCGCCTACGGCTTCGACCTCGATCCGACAGCAACCGAGGCCACGCTTGCGTTTGCGCTCGGGGGCTCGATTTCCGGGGATCCGGTGGGTCCTGGCCCCGGACCCGGCGACGATGACGAGACGGTTGCGATTCCGACACTTTCGACCTTCGGAATCCTGCTGCTGGCACTGGCGTTGATGATTGCCACCGTGTTTGGCGTCAGACGCAGCCTCTGATCGCTTCATTCTAGAAAAACAAGGCCGTCGCTTCGTGGCGACGGCCTTTTTTTGTGAAATATCGGATCGGTGGGCTCATGTTGTCGCGCCCGACCGCCGGCTCCGCCGGACCATGACGGCTTTACCCGGTCCGACTCGCCCCAACTCACTGGTTCGCCGTACGCAACGCGCCCCGTCCGCCGTCGACGCCGATGACCTGGCCGGTGACCCAGTTGCTGTCGCCGCCAAGCAGCGTCGCTGCCATCGACGCGATGTCTTCGGGCTTGCCGTAGCGCCCGACCGGGTGCATGTCGCCCAGCCCTTTTGCCATCTGTTCCGAAGACAGCAGTTTCTCTGCTATGCCGGTGTCGGTGATGCTGGGCGCGATGGCGTTGACCCGAATATCCGGCGCCAGCTCGGCGGCGAGCGCGCGCGTAAGGCCCTCGACGCCGCCCTTGGCCGTGCTGATGACTGAATGATTGCCGAAGCCCTGGCCGACGGCCACGGTGGAGAAAAGCACCACGCTTCCTCCGGCCTGCTTGAGGCCCTTCGAAGCGGCCTTGACCGACAGCGCCGCGCCCAGCGTGTTGAGCCTGAAGGTGTCGACGAAGTCGTCGGCGCTGGCCGACTTGAGCGGTTTGAGCACAATGCTGCCGACGCAGTACGCCAGCCCGGCGATGCCGTCGCCTTCGTCGGCGTTGCTGATGACTTCGGCGATCGCATCGGTGTCCATGACGTCCAGCGAGGCGGTTTTCGCCCCCAGCTCTTCGCCGAGATCGGAAATGGATGCCTCGTCGCGGGCGGTCAGGAAAAGTTCGTGGCCCTGGTCGGCGAGGCGGCGCGCCAGCGCTTCGCCGATGCCGCCGTGGGCGCCGAGAATGATGATGGGTGCGCTCATGGATTGAAGTCCCAGTGTGAATTCGATCTACAGGCTAACGGGGCCGCATGAGGATTTCGTGGTGCCGTGGCGCGTCCACTTCGAGCGCGTATCATGATTGCGATCCGAAATGAAACGAAGTCATGATCGATCTTCAACGCAACTATGCCCAACTGCCGGCCGCGTTCCATGCGCGGATGGACCCGGTGCCGGTTCAGGCGCCGCGACTGATAGCCTTCAACCGCGACCTGGCCGATTTTCTGGGACTGGCTATTTCCGACTCGACCGAGGACGAACTGGCCGTGCTGTTCGGAGGCAACGCCGTTCCGGAGGGCGCGCGGCCCGTGGCGATGGCCTACGCCGGCCACCAGTTCGGCAATTTCGTGCCGCAGCTGGGCGACGGTCGCGCCATCCTGCTCGGCGAGGTCGAGGGCTGCGACGGGCTGTTGCGCGACATCCATCTCAAGGGCGCCGGGGCCACGCCGTTTTCGCGCGGCGGCGACGGTCGCTCGGCGCTGGGACCGGTGATTCGCGAATACCTGGTCAGTGAGGCCATGCATGCGCTGGGCGTGCCGAGTACGCGTGCGCTGGCCGCCGTGACCACCGGCGAATACGTGCAGCGCGACCAGCCCGTGCCCGGCGGCATCCTGGCGCGTGTGGCGCGCAGCCACGTGCGCGTCGGCACGTTTCAGTACTTCGCCGCACGCGGCGACACCGATTCGCTGTCGGTACTGGTCGAGCACGTCATCGACCGGCTGTACCCGGCCGCCCGTGAAGCTGATTCTCCTGTGCTGGACATGCTGGCGCGGGTGATCGCGGCGCAGGCCGCGCTGGTGGCGCGCTGGCTGTCGCTGGGCTTCGTCCACGGCGTCATGAACACCGACAACATGGCCATCTCCGGCGAGACCATAGACTTCGGCCCCTGCGCGTTCATGGAAGCCTTCGATCCGGATGCGGTATGGAGTTCCATCGATCGGCGCGGCCGCTATGCCTATTCCAACCAGCCGCGCATCGCGTTGTGGAACCTGGCGCGACTGGCCGAAACACTGTTGCCGCTGATCGACGAGGACCAGCAGACCGCAATCGAGGCCGCCAATGCGGCGCTGGAGGCGTTTCCGAAGGCCTTCGACCTGGCGTGGCTGAAGCACATGCGTGCAAAGCTGGGCCTGGACGAGGCCCGCGAAGGCGACACCGAACTGATCCAGCGGCTGCTCGACGTCATGCACGCCGGCGGCGCCGACTTCACGCTGACTTTCAGGCATCTGGCCGGCGCCGCGGCCAAGGATGCAGATGCCGGGAACCTGTACGACCTCTTTTCCGAACGTGAGGGCATCGAGGCCTGGCTGGCCGACTGGCGGGCGCGCCTGGATGCCGAAGGTCGTGATCGGAAAATCGCGGCGGCCGACATGCTTTCGGCGAACCCAGCGGTGATTCCGCGCAACCATCGCGTCGAGCAGGCCATCCGCGCGGCCGAGGATCGCAACGATTTCTCGGTCTTCGACCGGCTCCGGTCGGCCTGGCGTCGCCCGTACGATCCGGCGCCCGAAGACGCCGATCTGATGCACCCGGCCGCGTCCGACGAGCGGGTCCTGAAAACGTTCTGCGGCACCTGATGCGGGCGCTTTTCGGCCTGGCGCGTTCGCTGTGGCTGTACCGGCGGCCCGGGCGGCAACGCGGCCTGCGCCGGTTATACGCACCGTTCGTCGGCCCTGGCGACCTGGTGTTCGACATCGGCGCTCATGTCGGCGACCGAAGCCTTGCGTTTGCGTCGCTAGGGGGCCGCGTTGTCGCCGTCGAACCGCAGCCGATGCTGGCGGCATGGCTGCGCAGGAATCTTGCAGCAAAACAGCGGATCGAGGTGCTTGAACAAGCCGTGGGCGCCGAATCGGGAAAGGGCGAACTGCAGGTGAGCCGGGCCACGCCGACCGTGTCGTCGATGAACGCGCGCTGGACCCGTGATATCGGGACGCGTAATCCGGGTTTTGCCGGGGTGCGCTGGGAGGGTCGCGTCGAAGTGCGGGTGACCACGCTGGACCGAATGATCGAAACCCATGGCCGGCCGCGCTTTTGCAAGATCGATGTCGAGGGCCACGAGGCCGACGTGCTGGCCGGTCTCAGCCAACCGCTGGAAGCGGTCTCGGTGGAGTTCGTCGCCGGTGCGCTGGACGTGGCACAGGCCTGCGTGGATCGCCTTGAGCGGCTTGGCGACTATCGATTCAACTGGGTCATGGGTGAAAAGAGGGAATTCCAGTGGAATGAATGGCGACGCGCCGACGACGTTCGGGATTGGCTGGCGTGCGCCGCCGACGGCGTCGCATCGGGCGATCTGTATGCGCGGCTGGCAAGCGAAAAAAACTGAAAGAAGCTGGGCTCTTCGTGCGACCGCTTTCGGCCGATACCGGGATAAACTGGATTCATGAAGAAATGGCAGGACTTCACTTCACCGGCGCTGGCGCGGTACATCGACGACACGACAGTAGTGGTCGGGGCGCTCGGCGCGATCGAGCAGCACGGGCCGCACCTTCCGCTGGATACCGATAGCGTGATCTCCGAGGCGCTGCTCGATGCGGCACTGGAGCGCCTGGGTTCGTCGCTGGACGTGGTGTTGCTGCCGCCCATGGCGATCGGCGCCAGCGACGAGCACAAGTCGTTTCCCGGTACGCTGGGATTCGATGCCGCAACCGCTGCGCACATGCTCGAAACCATAGGCGGTGACATCGCGCGCGCCGGCGGGCGCCGGCTGGTCTGGATCAACGGCCACGGCGGCAACCGCGCGGCAATGGATATCGCCGGCCTGGCGCTTCGGCGCCGTTTCGGCATGCTGGCGGTCAAGTGCACCTATACCCGGCTGGGTTCGCCGCCGGGGGGCGAAGTTGTCGAACTTGCACGCGGATTCCACGGGGGTTGGCTGGAGACGGCACTGATGTTGCACCTTGCCCCTGACCGGGTGCATGTCGACCATCTTGCCGATTTCCGGGCCGCGAGTATCGATGATTCAGGAACCAGGCTGCTGGGCCCGGAAGGCCCGGCGTCATTCGCCTGGCTGTCGGAAGACCTCAATCCCGAGGGCGTGATCGGCAATGCCGCGGCGGCCACCGCCGAGCAGGGCGCTCGCCTGGTCGAGTTCTACGCCGAAAAGATCGCCCGGGTATTGAGCGAAACGGCCGCGCTGGGCATCGAAGCTTTTACCCCGGCGCCGGATTGACCAGGGGACCTCTGAACAAGTCTCCATTCAGCGCAGGCTTGCTCAGAGGTTCATCAATCGCTTTCGGACTCGGCGCCCAACCATTCTTCGAGCAGGTGGCCCGAGCGGTCCGCTTTCGCGCGCAGATAGCGTTCGTTGTGCGCATTGAGCCGTCCGTAAACGGCTTCGCGGTCAACCACTTCTATGCCTCCGGCTTCGATGGCTGCAAGCTTGCGCGGGTTGTTGGTGAGCAGGCGAATTCGCTTGACGCCGAGGTGCTCGAGCATGTCCACGGCCATCCGGTATCGCCTTTCATCGGGCGAGAAGCCCAACGTACCGTCGGCATCGATGGTGTCGGCGCCGGTATCCTGCAGCGCATACGCGCGCAGCTTGTTGGCCAGCCCGATGCCGCGGCCTTCCTGCGCCAGGTATAGCAGCACACCGCCGCCGGCCTGTGCGATGCGGGCGACTCCGTTGCGCAATTGCTCGCCACAGTCGCATCTCAGACTGCCGAACAGATCGCCGGTGAGACAGGCCGAGTGCAGGCGGACCGGCACCGCGTCAGGCCAGTCGGCCGGATCGCCGATCTGCAGCGCGACGTGTTCGCGCAGCCCGTCGGGCTCGCGGAAGAGAATGAATCGGGTCCTGTCGGCCACTTCGAGCGGCACGTCGGCCTCGCTGACGTGGTGAAGCCTGCCGGCCGAGTTCTCCACGCAGGCGTCGATCTCGTCGACCGAGACGTCCAGCGCGGTTCGATTCTCGATCAGGCGGCGAATGGCGGGCTCATCGATCGGCGCTGTGACCGCCGCAGGGATCAGAAGGGCTCTCTTGAGTAGTGCGACGGCGGCGCGGTCGGCCCGTGAAGGCGGCTCGAGCGCCAGCCCCGGATATTCGTCTCCGGCGGTCGGGCCGTAGGCAATCCGCCGACAGGCATCCAGGTCCAGCGGCGGTTCCAGCGGAAGGCAGGCGCAATCTGCCGCATCCGGCGCACCCAGCATGCGCAGCCGCTGCGGCGCCATGACCAAGCCGGTCGGCCCCGACGTCGCGGCGCGTAAAGTGTCCATCGACTTCGCCGTACCGGTCTCGACCGGGAACACGATGCGGTTGCCCTGACCGTCACTCCCGTCGCCGTCGCCGCGGATGACGATCGCGACGCCGCGCCGCAGATCGAACATCGCCCGTTCGCATTGCTGCATGCTTTTTCCGATTGCTTGAACAGTTCGTCCAACATAACCGAGTTTCGGGCGTGGATGCGTGAAACGTGGCCGGAGCGTTGGCGCACGCTCGGGGCGCGGTGATGAGGGCACCGGGCCGGATGCGGCGGCTCTTGACTGCAACTGCAACTCCAACTTCCTTTCGCCCCACTCGCATCAGCCAGCGCAGCTGGCGGCGAAACGGCTTTTGAAATTGAAGTTGAATTTAAAAGCCGCCGCACCAGGCCCCCGGTGCCCAACCATTCAAAAAACCGGGACAGTAAAAAAAAACAACGACACACCCACATCGCCACCACGTCGACACAATCAGGCGACAATCAACGCCATGAAAACAGATATCGATACAGCCTGGCAGGCGATCCTTGCGGCGGCGGGGCGCAGCGAGCCGACGACAGCCGGCGGGCCGGATAGCGAGGCGATTCTGCGCGATCGCGCGTCGATAGAACCGGCTGCGGCCGACATGCTGGAATGCCTGATGCCCCTGGCGACCGCAGACGGCGTGTTCGTGATCGGCCAGATCGGCCAGAGCCTGGACGGGCGAATCTGCACCGAGAGCGGCGATTCGCATTACGTCAACGGCGACGCCGCGCTGGATCACCTGCACCGTCTGCGCGCGCTGGTCGACTGCGTGCTGGTGGGTGTCGGCACCATGGTGGCCGATCGCCCGCGGCTGACCGTACGCCGCGTGGCAGGGCCGAATCCAATGCGCGCAGTTCTCGACCCTCGGGGTCGGGCGCCAGATGATTTTTCGCCGCTTGCGCCGGAAGCCGACGCGCCGACGACGCTGCATCTGGTTGGTGCGTCGCGCCTCGAGCATCTGCCCGCGCCCGCCGTGCACGTTCAGCGCGTGCCGTTGCCCGAGTCCGAGCACGGTGTGGCGCCCAGCGATGTGCTGGCTGCACTCGCGTCAGCCGGCTGTCACCGTGTGCTGGTCGAGGGTGGGGCGAGCACGATTTCGCGTTTTGTCGCCGAAGGCGCGCTGGATCGGCTGCACGTGCTGGTTGCGCCGCTGCTGATCGGTTCGGGACGCCCGGGGCTCAGCCTGCCGCCGATAGACCGGCTGGTCGACGCGGCGCGTCCGAAGATGCGCCGCTACCCGCTGGATGAAGATACGTTGTTCGACGTGAGGTTGTAATGGTGATGGCTGTAATGCCGATGGTCGTGATATTGGCTCAGGATGTCCTTTCCGCCTGTCGAATCGGCATCAACGCCGAAATGACCGCGCCCGGCAGGCTGGCCAGCAGGCACAGCGCACCGTAAGCGACCGAGACGGCAACCCCTTCGGCCGCCGGCCACCCGAGCACCACCCATACACCGGCCGCCGCCGCCTCGCGCACGCCCCATCCGGCCACCGAGATCGGCAGCAGCATGGCCAGCAGCACGATCGGCGCGATCATCGCCAGCGTTGCAGACGGCACCTCCGTGCCGATCATGCGCCCGGCGCAGGCGAACATGGCGCAATAGGTGGCAAGCACCGCGACCGAAAGCGTCAGCTGCGCCGGCCATGCGTCGCGGGCCAGCAGCGCGCGATGCGCGTCCTGGGCCAGCGACGCAATCCAGTCGGGCATGCGGCCGGTCCGCCGGGCGGCGAAGAGCCCCGCAGCCGGCAACATCAGGATCAGGGTCGCGACCATCCAGCCCGGGCCGGCCGGCGTATCCAGTCGTGCCAGCAGCTGCGCTCCCGGCTCGGTGACGGCCAGCGTGGCAAAAAGGGCCAGCAGCAGCACCAACTGCCCCGACGCGCGTTCGAGAATCACGGCACGAACGGCCGGGCCCGGTCGACCCGATGTTCTGGAGTGCCGCCAGGCCCGGCCGGCATCCCCGATCACCCCGCCCGGAAGTACCTGGTTGGCGAATCCGGCGATGTAGTAGTCGGTCAGCGCCCGGCGTTTGCCGAGCGGTATGTCGAGCCGGGCCGCCGTTCTTCGCCAGCGCTCGGCCGACAGCGCGAACTGCAGCGTGCCCAGGGCCAGCGCGGCGGCCAGCCAGACCGGGTCGACTTCGCTTACCTGGCGGGCAATGGCGGCCGGATCCAGCCAGAGTGCGAGGGTGGCCAGCAACCCCAGGCTGACCAGGGCACGAAGCGACGCGACCGGGGCGCGCCGAATCACGCCGACGGCTCGGCATACAGGTCGATATGGCCGACTTCGATGCCCAATTCGCCGGCCTCTATGCCCACCCTGCGATCGTGCCACCAGGTCTCTATTCTCCGGTGCTCGGCCGGTGCCTGTTCGAGAAGGGCCCGTCGCCAGCCGTCGAGCAGCATGAGGGCCAGCGGCAGCTGCTCACCCGGTCGCAGTCGCCACGGGCTGGGCGCTTCGGCGATGTTATAGCCGCGCCTGGCAAAAGCGGCACGAAGCGCTTTCGGTGCGGCACCGCCCAGCGCGCGGCCCAGACCTTTTTCGCGTGCCTGGTGGGCCTGTACCAGCGACAGCATCGCCGCGTCTTCGGCGTCCTGGATTCGGTTGCCGTCGGTTCCGGTAAAGTGCCACCTGCCGTCGACGGTCATCGTCCACAAGGCCGCACACCCGACGCGCGCACAGCGCGTGACCAACGCGTCTATCCACTCGGCGGAAGCCAGATCGAGTAGCGCCGAAGCGGTCGCCAGATCGGTGTCGTCGGCAATCGCGGCGTCCAGGTCTGCCAGGTCCTGTCGGCATGCCTCGAACCGAATCGGCGTGCCGTCCCCATCGCGTGTTTCGGCGATGCACGCGCCGGCGTGCTCCAGCAATTCCGGGTCATGGTCGACCAGTCGCCAGAGCTGTGGGCCGGGCAGATGCCCAGCCAGGAAACACGGATTGGCGCCGCTGCCGGCGCCGAGGTCGGCGATGCGAAACGGTGTAGGCCGACCGACCAGCCAGTGCCGCGCCCGGGCAGCAAGCGAGCAGTCGCGCGCAGCCGTGTCGGCGGCTTTGCGCAGCTCAAGCCAGTCGGACTCGTAACGTTCGCTCATGTCACCGGCGGCTCGAAGTCGAGACTCAACGCGTCGGCGAAGCGGCGGCCCGTTGTCGTCCACCCGGCGAGCGAGCACCGGATCTTTTCGGCGCCGGCGCGCTTTTCGGCACGCAGTTCCGGGTCGCTGAACCAGCGGCGCAGTGCCTCGGCCAGGGCGCCCGTGTCACCTGCCGGCACCCGAAGTGCGGCGGCCTGCGGCACGGTATCGATCAATGCTCCGCCGATGGTGGCTATCATCGGCAGGGCGCGCGCCAGCGCCTCCGTGACCACCATGCCGTAACCCTCGTAATGCGACGGGACGACCAGCAAATCGGCATTGCGATAGCCCACGTCCAGCGCGTCCGGGTCCTGTACCCCGCTCAGTTCGATACGGTCGCCGAGGCCGTGCCGGTCGATGCTAGAGCGCAGGGTCTCGGAGAATCCCGGATCGCGCTCGGGGTCGCCGACCAGCTTCAGCCGCCACGGCAAGCCCTCGAGGCCGGCCAGCGCGTCGACCAGCAGATCCTGGCCCTTGCGCGGCACCAGGCTGCCAACGCACAGCAGTCGTTGGATGGCCGAATCCCCTGGCTTGCGAGGCGTGGCCGGATCGACGCCCGGCGGCACGACGCGGATCCGATCGCAGTGCACGCCAAGATCTGCAAGCCGGCGCGCGGTGAATTCGCTGGTGGTCACGATCCGCCGGCATGCGGCCAGCGCCTCGGCCTCGGAGGTCAGAAAGCGCTGATGGAGTTCGGGCGCCATCCCGGTTTCGTCGGCCAGTGGATGGTGGACCAGGGCGACCAGCCGCAGCCGCTCGGCGTGGCGACTGGCGACTTCCGGAAGCCCGCCCAGCGCGAGTCCATCGATGACCGTGACGTGCCCGTCGGGCAGGGCGCACAAAGCCATGTCCAGCGCCGTGCGGGCCTGTTCATCGGCGTCGGGGAAACGGCCGGCAAGCCCAATCACCTCGACCTCCAGGCCGAGCCGGCGAAGTTCTGCCGCTACCCGCGCGTCGTAGCGGTAGCCGCCGGTGGGCTGATCCGGATCCCCGGGAACGATCAGGGTCAGGCGATCGATGATGTCGGCGCCGGCAACCGTACGATGATTTCGGCTACCGGTCATACCGGGCTTTCGAAGCTGGCCCAGGCCACGTGCGACTCGCCCAGCGAAACCCGAATGCGCTGCAGGCTGGCGCTGTCCGGGCCGAGCTCGTTGTTTCGGGCCGCCTCGACAAGTTGTTTCTGCACGACCCCGGCGAGAAATTCGGTGGTGGTGTTGCGACCATCGAACTGCGCGATTTCGTCGAGGTTTTCGTAGTTGTATTGCGCCAGAATGCCGGCCAGCACTTCCGAGGCGAGACCAATATCGACCACCAGGTCGTCGGCGTCCAGTTCGGCGCGTTCGAAGGTGGCGTCGACGACGTAAGTCGCGCCGTGCAGCTTGCGCGCGGGGCCGAAACGCTCGCCGGCGAAGCTGTGGGCGATCATGAAGTGGTCTCGTACGGTCAGCGTATACATGGTCGGGTTCCCCGCAGTAAGCCTGGCGTTTTCGATTGCGCTTTCAGGCGATTTCAGTAACGAATCCGGTGGCACAGGGCGTCGATCTCGCTCGAGGCCAGCCGCGGCATGACATCCGGCAGGGCTTCGAATTCGCTCTCGCCACTGATCAGGATGTCGAAGCGCTTGTCTGCAAGCAGTGAAAGCGCCGTCTCCAGTCGTCGCCTGCGGGTCCAGCGGGGCTGGCGCAGCGGCGGCACATGGCCCACCTGGCTGGAGCGCAGGGTAAGACGGCGCGCGTGGAACGCTCCGCCCAGCGGCAGGGGCACGACCGAATCGCCATACCAGCTCATTTCGACAACGCCGGCCTCCAGCCCCCCGCAGCGCAACGCGGTATCGAGGCCCTCGGCGTGGCCGCTGGCGTGGAACACCAGATCGCAGTCTTCCGGCGCGTTCTCGGGTTTGGCAAAAGCCATGCCCAGCGCTTCGGCCGGCGTGCGCCGCTGCGGATTAATATCGACCAGCGTCACCGAACAACCGGGCATCGCGGCGGCCAGTGCGCCGGTCAGCAGCCCGACCACGCCGCCGCCGACAACGGCGATTCTGTCGCCCGGTCCGGCCGCGCCGTCCCAGACGGCGTTCAGCGCGGTTTCGAGATTGGCCGCGAGCACCGCGCGTGCCATTGGTACGTCGGCTGGCAAGGGCACTACATCCTCCGAGCGGACCACGTAGCGGTCCTGGTGCGGATGCAGGCAGAACACCGGTTGGCCGACCAGAGAGGCGCTGCCGGCCTCGACTTCGCCGACGCTGGCGTAGCCATAGCAAACAGGAAAAGGAAACTCGCCTTGCTGGAACGGGGCGCGCATCCGTTCGAACTCGGTCTCCGGAACGCGCCCGGAAAACACCAGCGATTCGCTGCCGCGGCTGATGCCGCTGTAGCGGGTGCGCACCACCACCTCGTCGGCGGCCGGCTCGGCAAGCGGCTGCTCGCGCAATTCGCCGCGTCCCGGTGCCGTGGCCCAGAAAGCGCGTGAGGTTCGTGAATGTTCACTCATGGTGGGTTATTGTCATTCATTAGCAGCACCGAGTGCACGCGTGAAATTTTCCAGGCGAGCAGGGGTTCGCTGCGGTTTCCAGAGTTCAGGTTCGATATGCGCAACGTACAGTCGAAATCGCCGAACAGGTCGCAGGCCGCCTGGCCAATGATGCTGGATCTTGTGGCCGGGCTGGCCGCCGCGGCCTCACTGGCCGCATTTCTGTATGCCTGGCTGGAGATTCCGCTGGGCTGGGTGAGCGCATCGATAGCAGCATACCTGGTGCTGGCGGTGACGGTATACGGCTTCTGGACGGCAGGACGGTTTCGGCGCGATGATTTCGGCTGGGCCAACCGCGTCACGCTGGCTCGAGCGGTGCTGGTAGCCACGCTCGGCGGCGTGCTCGTAGCGCCGGAGATCGTGCAGCAGCAGGGTTTGGTCCTGGCCTCGCTGGCGCTCACGGCCATCGTGCTCGACGGGTTGGACGGCTGGCTGGCCCGCGCGGTCGACGGCGCGACCCGGTTTGGCGCGCGATTCGACATGGAAATCGACGCGCTGCTGATTCTGGTACTGAGCATCAATGTCGTGCTGGCCGATCGTGCCGGGATCTGGGTACTGGCCATTGGCGGCATGCGCTACGCATTCATACTGAGTGGGCAAATGCTGCCGTGGCTGAAGGGCGAATTGCCGGCCAGCATCTGGCGCAAGGTCGTGTGCGTGGCGCAGGGCATCGTTCTGGCCGCCGCGTTGTTGCCGTGGCTGCCGGTGGTACTGGTGCAGTCGGCGCTGGCGCTGTCGCTTGCGGCGCTGATTCATTCATTCGGTCGCGATACGCTTTGGTTGTGGCGGCATCGCGCGGTTGAACATCGCTGATTGCGCATGACGCAGGAAGATCGAAAGCGAAAGAGCAAAAGCAGTGCACGAAGGACACCAAGGAAAAGACCAGGAGGTATTTATGCAAGCATTGAAAGCATCCCTGCATTCGAAGGCACTGGCCTTGTCGGCCGCAATGCTGGCCGGCGTGGGCATGGCGCACGCCGAGCCGGCGGACTGGAAGATCGATCCCGAGCACTTCTCGATCGCGTTCGAAGTCGAGCATATCGGCTACCAGCACCAGATCGGATTGTTCCGGGACGCCGAGGGCAGTTTTCGCTACGACCCGGAAACGCGCGAGCTGAGCGAGGGTCGCGTCGAGGTCGAGGCCGCCAGCGTGTTCACCGATCACGACAAGCGCGATGAGCATGTGCGTGGCGACGACTTTCTCGATGCCGAGGACCACCCGAACGTCGTGTTCGAGGCGACCGGTTATACGCCGGGCGAAGACAACGGTGGCACGCTCGCCGGCGACCTGACGCTGCTCGGCACAACGCACCCGGTCGAGCTTGACGTGACCATCAACAAGCGCGCCAAGTATCCGTTTGGCCACGGCAAGGAAACTTTGGGAGTCTCGGCGCGCACGACGATATCGCGCAGCCGCTGGGGCATGGATTATGCAGTCAGCAACAAGCTGGTCGGAGACGAGGTCGCGCTTCGTTTCGAGTTCGAGGCAATTCGACAATAGCTTCCGTTCTTACTCGAATCGCAGCGCCTCGACCGGGTCGAGTGTCGAAGCCCGGCGGGCCGGGTAGCAGCCGAAGAACACCGCGATGAAGATGGCGATGGCGGCCGCGCCGTCGGCCCGGAACAGCCATGCGGCGAGTACGGTCGCTGCTACGCCTGAGGGGGCCATGAATGTTCGCATCCAGTCATTTCTATCTGTATGGATCGGTCTTAATGTGACGAA
>Ga0209944_1000622_pt1 | contig 15538 bp, 13 predicted proteins | sample SalPonR1_C_D2_MG_FD_185701 | JGI IMG/M metagenome (GOLD analysis project Ga0209944, IMG submission 185701) | Salt pond soil microbial communities from South San Francisco under conditions of wetland restoration - Salt Pond MetaG R1_C_D2_MG... ...
ATGCGGCAGGAGAGGGTGTGGCCATCCAGCGGGTCATCACCAATACCCGCTCGGAACTCGGCCAACTGGCCAGCTCCAGCAAGGCCAAGGAAATCTCCGAATTGATGGAAAAATTCGACAACCAGTACAACACCTGGAACAACTCCTGCGGCAAGCAGAATTTCAACCCGGACGAGGCCAGCGACGCATGCCAGAGGATGGCCGAACAAATGCGCGAAACGGGCATTTCGCTTTACGGCAAACTGTCGGAATACCTGCCGGATGTGGCGGCCCGCTACGAGCAGGGCGCCAACTCGGCACAGGGTATTGTTCAGGCCAAGGCCCTGGGACAATCGCCGGCCGAGCTCTATCAAAAGACAAAAAACGGCGTCCAGGCCGAGGAGCCCAAGGTGCCCGGCGTCGGGGGCGGCGATGAGGGCAGCCCCTTCGCCCTGGAAATGGATGACTTTCCCGATCAGACCACCGAGCTGTTTACCGCACTGGAAAAACTGGTGCCGGATTTTGGCCATGAAATGCCCGAGGCGGTACGTGCCGGCAATACCCAAATCAATATGACCAAGAAGGCCAAAAAGGCCAGATACCTGGCCGCCCAGTTCCAAAAGGCCCAATTCGCCCTGCAGGCCCAGCGTGACTACGGGCAAATCATTTTCAGCACCACCAAGGCCATTGAGGCCATGCCCAAAGTTTTAGGCATTCAATATACGGGCACACAGATCTCGGCCAGACCCAATAGCAAAGTGCTCAATTATTACCGGCAGGAAAAAGCGACGGATTCGATCAAGAAGAAAATGCCTGAGAAGGGCGGCGGCGGATTTGACCGGCGATAACCGGCTTTAAAAAAGGCAAAAACGAATATCTCCATAGCCATAGAAAGGAGCCTATCATGACCCGAAAAATAATTATCCCCCTGGCGGGGATATTTCTTCTTGCTATACTGGCCTCCGGATGCTCCATGTTCAAGGATGAAAAGCCGACGGTGGCCCCCCTGCATACGGTCCAGCAGATCAACTCATTTAAACCTGAAATTGCATGCAATCAGGCGGTTGAAGTTATCAACAGCAACCCCTATTCCCAGGAATTTTTTGAAGACGTATTTGCCAAAATCGTCAGGCAATGCAAAAGCAGCGAGTCCCCCAAGAACGCGGACATCATCTGGGATCATTTTGTCAAGCCGCTCAAACGCTCCGGGAAAGTTCCCAAAAACCTGGTGGTCACCACATGGAACTACTATTTCTCCAGCCACTTCGCCAGCCTGCCGGACACCGGCGCTATTGAGAATTACTGCTACAAGCTGCCGGAGATTAAAAAAAACCTGGAGAAGGAGTACCGGATGAAAATGGAGGGCTTTGCCGCCGCAGATCAGGGCAGCCCGGATTCCTACTTCATGAACGCCATGTATATCTACAACACGATGTGGGCGGCCTGCCACCCCAATGAATAATCTTCAGGCCTGGAGCCGGTAATGCGCACGCTTGTTAGACTAATCGTTTCCCTGGCAATTGCCGCGGGTATATGCGGGGTGCTGATATTTACGGGGGTTCTGCAGCTGGGTCCTAAAAGCGATAGGGTAGCGACGGAAACCGACAAACCGGCCGCACCCGAGCAGCGTCTGCCCACGGCGGAGGAGAAACCGCCTGAAGCGCAGAGGCATCCGCCATCCGAAGAAAAAAAGCCGGCGGCAGAGGAAGAACCGCCGGCGCCAAAAGCGCTAGCGGATACGGCGGCATCCACCGAGCCGGTAAAGGCGTCCACCCAAGAGAAGCCGGCGCCTGAGAAAAAAACGCCGGATACCCAAGCATCGGATACGAAGCCTTCGCAACCGCCCCGGGCGGATGCGGCCAACCCCCCTCCGAGGGCCGAACAGGTAACAACCAAAGACGCCAAAAAGCCGTATATTCCGATTGACGAGGAGATTTATAGGCGTTGCCTGTCCTATCTGTATTTTCTGGCAAAGGACGATACCGGCAACACGGAGCGCCGGTTTTCAAAATTTTTAAAAACCGAGTTCCGGCTGACCGATAAACAGATCGATCAGATGCTGCAGATGACGTTTTGGAAAAACTTCCTCGTGCTGCAGAGACGGTGGTCCGCCGAGGACGCCGGCGAGCTTCAGCAAGCCTTTGACCGGGAGGTGGGCCTAAAAAAGGCGGGCTTCGAAGCCAAGGGCATTCATCTGATGAACGCTGAAATCAATGCGGCCAAAACCAAGCTGTCAAGCCTTCAGCGACGGCTTGCGCAGTCATCCGAAAAACAGACGGCACCAACGGAGGACGCACGATGAGATCCATACCGGCGATCATTCTCCTATCCCTATTATGGACGGCCATCTTGCTGGGTCTGGCGGTATTCGCCGGATGGGTTACCATTACGGCCTCCGCACCCTGGCTGCTTAACCCGGCGGCGTTCATTTATCGCCATCTGCGGCTGTCCATCGTGGCCTTCGGGATATTATTCATTTTATACGGCTGGCTGATCACACGGATGCGCCACCTGCTGGAGCGGGCCGACACGGAGATTTCCAAGCTAAGCTTTTACGACCGGCTGCTGAATACGACCATATCGACCTTTTTCGGAGTCGGCGTTATCTGGACGGCCATCGGCATGGAGACCGCACTGATGCAGGCGTTGGAGGGCGTTGATGCCGGCGGCGGCGGGATGGTTGAGGCCGGCGCCTATGGCCTCCTGGAACGCCTGGTGAACGGCGGCCTTCTGCTGGCCCTGAGCACTACGGTTTTCGGCGGTTTCTGCGGCTATGTGCTCAGGATACTGAAAATCTTACTGCTGGGCGAGAAATGGGACCGCTTTATTTTAAAGGAAGGCGCTCACAATGGATAGGTTCCGCCTTCTGGGCAGCGAAACCAGCGGGGACGACCAAGTGCTTGAGACCGATATTATGCGGTTCCTGGCGGTCATCGGGATTGTGTTCTGGATTATTTTCTCGGTGATCAAGAGCATTCCGTTTCAGGCGGAGACCCAGGTCTCCAGCGCCGCGGTCCAGACACAGGTCCAACAGGCGCCGGAAAAACTCGAACCGGTACCGCCGAAGCCGGCGCCCCAAGCGCCTGAAGCGCCGGAACCGGTGGCCAAGCCGGAGGCCAAACCGGAAAAAGTCGTAGAACCGGTTCCTTTGCCGCAGCCGCCGGTTGAAGCGCCGGCGCCCGCGGAACCAGCGCCAAAGCAGGCCAAAAAAGAGGCGCCAAAGCCTGAAGCATCTGAAAAGCCGGCAAAAAAGGCGGAGAAAAAAAGCCGGGCCCCTGCCGCAAAGGGCGTCAAACTGGAGTTTAAGAGCCTGGATGCGATTATGCGGCTGGTCAAAGAAGACCGCCTGAGGGTCTACGGCCGGGCCAAGGCGACCGGTTTTGACCTGATCTTTCTGGGCGAGCCGGCGGGCCATACGGTCCGCTTCAAAAACGCCCGGGAGATTCCCCGCGAAATGTGGGAGATAAAGGACGGCGAGGCCAGAGCGTATTTTATCGACCTGATGGCAAAGACCTTTCCCTCCATACGGACATTTCCGGATAAACGGGTGCAGGTGGCATTTCTGGACAAAGATCTCGAAGACCGGGTGCTCCAGCGGATGCAGCGCCTCCGGCAGAATGATAAAAACGGCATATTATCGGTTACCGGCGAGGGCGAACTGGTGTTTAACGAACCATAGAAAGGAAAAACGGATTTTATGAAAGGCCAAACCATTTAGGCCCCGTCCGATCCATAAAAGAAGGGAAGACGCATGAGCCCAGAGAAATCAAAAAGCCGGAAAATTAAGCAAAGCGCCCGACGCCTGAGGCCGATCGCCTATATGCGGATCGCCTGCCTGCTGACGGCTGTGGCTATCACCCTGCCTGCCTATGCGGCCATTCCCCCGGATGTGGAGATCCAGGACGACCTCGATCGGGTCTTTTCCGAAGAGCTGTCGGTTAAAGGCTATCCCTATCAGGAGCTCATGCAAGACGCCGCCGAGCGCTACGATCTGCCGCTTGCCTATGTGCTGGCTGTGGCCAGGGGGGAGTCCTTTTTCAACCCGAATGCCGAAAGCGTTAAAGGCGCCATCGGCATCATGCAGGTCATGCCGTCCACGGCGAAAAGCGATTTCGGCGTTTCAAAACAGGACTTGTATGATCCGGCGACCAACATCGACGTGGGGGTCCATTATCTGGCCAAGCTATACGAGCGTTTTGAGGACCCCTATCTGGCCCTTGCCGCCTACTACTGCGGACCCGGCGGAATTAATGCGGAAGACAGAACGGTCCGAAAGGACTGCAACGAATATGTGCGCTACATTCATACACACTTGACAAGTATCCTTGCCCGCGCGGAGGGCAAAACCCCGACGCCCCGGGGCAGGCTTCAAAAACTGGTGATCACCCGTTTTGACAACTACCTGGATGCCCGGGATTTTCTGAAGTTCATCAATCCGCAGCTAAAAAACCTGCAGCTCGACCTGTTTCGTATCGAAGTGCAGATGGCCGACCACCTGAGATTTCAGTACCAGATCATCGCCGCCCACGGCGAAGAGACGGGCAAAGAACAAATATGCCGGCAGATAGAAGAAGTTACGGGATTCTCCCTGTGTGAAGATCCGATTTAGTGCCCGAACGATTTCGCATGGATAAAACGGATAAATACCAAGGCGGAATAAACCCGAAAAATAAGAACGAGGTGTCGTCATGAAACGTGTTTATCATTGGATCATTGTACTTACCGCCGTGCTTCTGATTGCCGGATGCGCCGGCAGCGGTAAAAAGAGCCGGCCCGATACGATACCGGCCTCGGTGAAACTGCCCGAAACCGTTCCCGAGAGCTTTTCATACCGGATTACCGACAGACAGAGCCGAAAAATAATCATGGATATTGAGGCAGACGCGCTGCGACCCGCCGAGCGTCTAAAAATCAAGCTGCTCCAGCAGCTGGCCTCAATTGAGCATGCGGATGAATTGGACGCCGCATTCGACCGGGTTTGGGACAAGGAGGGCACCCTGCGAAAAATCGTCGAGCAGGACAATCCGCCCGCTGCCTTCATCCCGCCCCTTGCCCTGTCCTATTTCATGCTCACCTACAACGACGCATACAACTGGCGGGACAAGACCGGAGAGAGGCTCTATGAAGGCCCCCTCAAAGACATCGAACCCCGGCAATTGGGGGGCTATCCCCTGCATTTCTATACCCTGGCGCTGCTGAGAAACGGCAGCTTTGCTCAAGCCTGGCCGTTTTTAAAACAGCTTGAAAAAAAGACGACGCCCGCCATCTTCGAGGAGGACCTAAAGATAGCGCTGGCCTCCGCTGCGGAAAAGAAGGATCCGGATTTTGCCGGAAAAATCCTTCCGCTGCTGATAACCACCTGTCGGCAGCACGATATGGGCCTGCCCGAGGAAGCCATTGCAGCGGCCCTTGAATCCTTTAAAGCATCGGGGAAGCTCAAACCCGTGGCCCTTGCCATGCTTTCCAGCCCTTATGGGGCCTCGGGACTCAAGGATTATTCGTTTTACAAATACCTTGCGCCCTATGCCGAAGGCGAACAGTGGCAGGTTCTGTCAACCAGCGCCGACGTACGGGTAGTTTTCGAAAAACAGAGGAATCCGGGAAGGGTCCTCCCTACAGGAAAAAAACCGAAGGAGGCGGCATACAACTGGCTCATGGATCAGGGGTTTGTGGAGGGGCGCAACATCTATAAGGACAAACTGCTCTATATAAGCGTCGGGGCCGCTTCGGTAAACGCCAAACCGGGGCATAAGGACTACATAGACAGCCGTTATCTGGCATTTCAACGGGCTGAACTGGCGGCCAAAGCCAAAACCGCCATTTATTTCGGCGTCGACCTGACAACTGAACGGGGCAGCATGGAGCGTAGCATCACCCCTGCCGAACGGGCCGGTCTGCGCGACATCTATGAGACCAGCGCGGTTATGCGGCAAAATGCACGGAAAACCGGCATAACCGATCGCATCACGAGAATGCTGGAGAAAAGCGCCCGCCTGAACGAGGCCAGACTGGATCAGGCCCTTAAAGAAGCCGGGGTGGACGTGGAAAAACAAAAACGGCGGCGCCAGCTAAAAAACGCCGCTCTCCGGGATCGCATGCAAAACCTGCGCAGCATCAGTGATGCGTCGCTCAAGGCCGCCGCATCGGCCTTTGCCGAAGTCCAGGGGACGCAAATCATCCAGGCATTTGAGGGCGCCTACCACGGCAACTACCAGGTGGTCGTCATAACGCTGTGGTCGAAAAATCTGAACCGGCTGGTCAAAATGATGGAGTACGGCACGGCGCCGATGCCGCTGCCCAAAAAAGACGCCAAAGAGGCGGTTATCAAGCAGCTGCCGGATAAGGACCAGGAGCTGGCTTGCCTGACGGGCGTGCGGGCCTATATTAACGAAAAGGGAGAACATGTACTGCTGGGTTTCGGACAGGCCGGGGTGAAGATTATCGCCGGCCGTGCGGATAAGGCCTATGAGCGTGCTGAAAACCGGGCGCGCCTGCGGGCTATGGCCGCTTTCAGAAATTTTATGGGTGAGCGGATCGCTTTTAAGGGCCTTGAAGAGCTCCGGGAGGTCCTGGCCCTATATGCGGGAGGCTACGGGACCGGCGGCGAGCAGGAGTACCACGCCGTCAGCCGGTTTAGCCAGATGATCACGGCGCAGGCACAAAGACAGAAAATCCACGGCATCTACAGCCTCTGCTACAAAGAGCTCGTACACCCGTTTACCGGTCGGCCCATGGTATTGAAGGTTCTGGCCTGGTCGCCGGGATCCCGGGACACCGCCCGGGACGTCAAGCGGATGATCGAAAGGACGCCGACAACGGCCCCGGAAAATACCGTTTCAGCCGGTGAAGGCGCAGATGCGGATGCGTGGTAGGCATTCAAAAAGGTGAGAAAATGAGGCATGACCCCGTCACTTTTGTTCGTATACTTCTGCTGGTGGCCGTTTTCGGCGTATCAACGGCACTTGCCGCCGGCCAGGGCCGATTAGACGCCGCCATTGAGGAGCCGTTTAGACAAATTCTCGCCGCCCATCCGGAGCTGGCCAGGACGGGCGGGGCGCGGGTAGTTGAAACCGGGCAAAACACCCTCGCCCTGATCGGCGTCTCCCGAACCGTTTTATCTGAAGGCCAGCGGGCGGACCAACAGGCCCTTGTCCGCATCGGGGCGATCAAAGCCCGTACCCGCATTCTAAAACTCAGCCACGGGGTAGAGGTCTCCACCTACCGGCGTTCCGAGGAAAAAACCGGGCCCGGGCAGAGCGCATCGGCATCCATGGCCCTTAGCACCTTCTTCCAGGTCACCGAAGAGCGGGCGAGCGGAAAGATTGAGCAGTTGCCGGTAGTCGGCTCCTGGTGGTCAAAGGACCGAGGCGCCTTTTATGTCGCCGTCGGCATGGTACGAAAGGGGGCGGGCAAGGCTGCAGGCGCCAAGCGCCCGCAAAACCACAAAGCCGATATCAAGGGGGAGCCCCCATTCGTCGATCTGCTCCGGGCGGCGCCGGTGCTAAGTGAAAACGGCGGCGTCCGCATCTTTTCCATCAACAATAAAAAGCGGGCGATTATGGCTGTGGCCGCTGCCAGGCTCACCGCCTCCCGGGCGCAAACCGAGCGGATCGCACGGCTCAAAGCCATGCGGGAGCTTTTGGCGCACAAAAAGGGGGTCCAGTTGTCCTCCGTGCAATACCTGGCAGACGGCGAAAGTCTCCGGATCAGCGACAAGGATAGCGAACATGTAATGCTTTCCGACTTTCTGTCCATCCAGGAGGCGTCTGTTTCAGGCTTTATATCCGCCTTGCCGGTGGTGGCCAGGTGGGAGAGCGCGGAAGGGGAGACCCTTAACATATGCATCGGCAAATTGATTCAATAGCCATCAATACCAAATAATCGGAGGTGCGTATCATGCGATCCAAAATAAAACTGCTTATCATTCTCGCTGCCTTGGCCTCGATGATCGGCTGCGGGGGGACAAAATTCGTAGAGCCCGGCGAAGAACCGACATCCGGCGCCACATTCGGTCCGGCGGCGTTAATCCGAACGGCCGATCATCTCTCGGCCTCCCTTGCCAAGCGGTTCCAGCATACGCCCGAACGGGTGCCGATACGGGTGGATATTGTCAAGAACAAGACCAGTGAACATATCGACACCAAGGCGGTTACCGATACCATTATCACCAATCTGATCAACAGCGGCAATTTTAAGTTCTCGGTGGACTATACGGAGTTGGATCAGCACGAGAAGCGGGTGATGAAGGAAATCCACGGCCGCATCAGCGAAATGGACCGGCAGATGTATCTGCAGAACCAGGTGGCCCCAAAATATCGGGTATATGGGGAATTAACGAGCATTAAAAACATCGATAGCTCCGCCAAGGACGTTTTTTACAAGTTTACACTGAAAATGGTCGATTTCAGGACCGGGACCCTGACATGGGCGGATGAAAAACAGCTGCGCAAGGTTACCAAACGATCATGGTTCGGCTGGTAACAAGGCGCGCAAATGCCGCGGGATGCGGTATAAACCGCTTTTTGCGAAGCCATCAGCAACTGAAGGGCGAAATGAAAACAATCGGCTGTCATATCTGTCTATTCCTTTTATCTGTGGCCCTGTCTATACCCGGCGGCGGCGCGGCGGGGGCCGCGGACGCGGGCGTCAAGCGGATTACCGCCTGCGGCACGGAGCGTATTACAGATAACAACACCGCCGCCGCACGCCGTCGAAGTCTTCAAAACGCCCAGCGCAACGCCGTTGAAATGGGAGTCGGCACATTTATCGGGTCACAAACAATTATTGAAAAGGACAAACTGCTGAAGGATCAGATTTATTCCCGGGCCAGCGGCTATATTACCAGGTGGCAGCCAATATCGGAAAATATCATGCCTGAGGAAAATACCTATCGGGTCTGCATAGAGGCATTTGTCAAAACCGGCCACATCAAAAAAGACCTGGAGGGTCTGGCAGTCCCCGTTATGCTGCAGCTTGCCGGCAATCCGCATTTTCTGGCCGTATACCTCCAAGAAACCGACGCCGCGCCCCCACCGGACGCCGCCATTGTCAACGCCGCCGAAAAAGCTTTGCAGGCCATTTTTGTGGACAACCACTTTAAAATGCTCAAAAACACCCCGGCCGAGCAGACCAGAGAGCTCATCAACCGCATCGGTATCCACGATATCCTGGCCGGAGCGTCCTCTTCAAGCGTGAGGGCTGACATGCTCATCGTCTATTCCGTGTCGGTACAGGAAAAAAAATGGTTGAAAAGCAAACATTTCGTTGAATTCCGACTGGACGTCAACCTTCAGGCGGTCGATACGACCAATGCCCGTATTATCGCGTCCATACCAAAGACATGTACCGTTCGAATGCTTAAAACGGAAACGGCGGATTATTACAATAATAGCCAACTAATTAATAAGACATCCCAAATGGCGGCGACAGCGGCCAAGGAAACGGCAAAAGAGGCCCTGAATCATTTCAATGACCGGTTTCTGAATGGCACCCCCTACTATTGTACATTCAAAGATTTTGATCCGTTAGAGACCTCGATTCTTACTGATATTATTGAAAATCTGAATGGGTTTAGAAACAAAACCGTCCGGCATCGGTATACGAACAGCACGGTTGTCGAGATCGTATTTGCCGGCAAGTCCTATGATTTTCACCGGCAACTCAATGCCGCCCTGCAAAAAAAAGGCATCCCCGTAAAAGTACCGCCTTCGACCGGCAATACGTTTATAATCAAAAAACGATGAGCCATGGCAGGATAACCCGGACTGGATCCCATAGGCCTGGGAAGCATGATGAAAAGCCGAAAAGCAAGACTGAGGGTTTTGTCCTGGATTCTTTTTTTATCCCTTCTGCTTTTGCACGGATGCGCGGCCCATCACTGGGCTGATAAAATGGAACCCTATAAAATCCCCCTGAAGTCTTCAAAGCATTTCCACATAGAAGAATTGGAGAATGAGGTATTTGACCGCACCGGTCAGATCGATCCGGACGCCGACTTGATCTGCCTGCTGGAACTGGGGGAGCTCTATTCCGTCTTCAACGCGTTTGAAAAAAGCAACCGGGTGCTCGAGGCGGCGTTTGAAAAATATACAAGAAGAGAGGAAAGGGCCCTTTTCAGTGCGCGAACTTCGGCCGTAACCCTGTGGGACACCCTGTTTTTCGAAGGCAGCGGCGAGTATTGGATGTCCGATTATGAGAAAGTCTACCTGAATACATTAAAAGCCATGAATTTTTTAATGCTGGGCGACGTGGCTTCCGCCCGGGTCGAAATCCGCCGGGCCATCGATCGGCATAAAAGAATAAGGGAGCTGGCCCGATTAAAGGCCGCCTCTGTCGAGGCCAAAAAGCGGGAGGAACGAGGGGATCTAAAGAACGGGATCCTGGGCGGGACAAAAAACGGCGGCATCTCAGGGCAACAAATCGATTATTACTTCAGCAGGGGCATCCCGGAAATTGAGGGAAAATTGCGTGACAAGGCCGGCTTGCCGCCCCGGCTGGCGAAGGAAGTCCAATCCGTCCGCAATTCGTATGAAAACAGCTTCACCTATCTTTTGGGCGCCCTCACCTTCGGCCTGAGAAACGAAGCCTACCTGATGCGGCCGCATCTAAAAAATGCGGTCGAGCTAACCGATAGTACCTATATCAAGGATTTGTTCACCGGCTACGAACAACCCCCCCTGTATCCGGTCCGTCAACCCAATGTGTATATCTTTGCAAGGGCCGGCTTTGCGCCGATAAAAAAAAACCTGACGATTCAGATTCCCAACCCGATTTCAAATACCATCACCCAGTTCTCTATAGCGCAAATGCGCCGGCAACCCATACGAATTGCAGACATTGAAGTCATGGCGCCTGGAAACAAACCCCCTGTTGATATGGAAAAATTATCGGAGCTCGATCTCCTGGCGTTAAGGCAGTATCATGATGAATTGCCCATTAGTACGTCAAAGGCGGCGCTCCGGGTCGTCAGTCAAACGCTCCGGGATAAGATCCTGATAGAGATACTTGCCCGAGAAGGCGGTGTGGAGTCCCGGTTGATCTCCCAGTTCTTTTTTTCCCTTTTCAATACGGCCACCACCAAAGCCGATACCCGCACATGGACGCTGGCCCCCAAACGCGTATTTTTTTACTGCGGCAGAATCGATGGGACAGCCATTCAACTGAAAATGAGGGATAAGAGGGGGATATTTTTAAACGAAAATCGTGTTGCCATCGATCCCGAACGTTTAAATATCATTTCGGTTCGGTGCGTCGGGGACCAGATATATGCCCATCAACAAAGTTTTGATAAACCGGGGCCATCAAAGGCCCCCAAGGGGAAAGGGCCGGGATAAAAATTTCGGCGGTATCGGCAGGGAGACAAAATAAGGGATAGGCCAAACAGCCCGAATGAACCGGCAACAGCCCGGCATAGCCGGGCTGTTGCCGGTGAACAGCCGCTGTTATTCGATATAAACGATGGCACTGTCATAGTAACCCTGATCCATGTCCAATTGACCGTTCATCACCATATCAACGCCGAAACAAAGCCAATAGGCCCCGGCAGGCAATTTTGAAATATTCAGCACCTCAAATTCGCCCAGATTTAGAAGCGGGGATTGAAGGCTGGGGGCAAAGCCGCGCGCCCATGTATTATCTCCCGGCTGATAATGGAACCATCCGAAAGGCGTGTCTGCAAGCAGCCACCACTCGGCGGGATCTCCGGCATAATCCCCCGGCGCCAATTCTAAGGTAACGGAGAGATTATCGGTGGATTTCAGGCCTAAAAACCTATCTGAGCCGTTTACCTTGATGTCAGGCACAGCAGGAGAGGATGCGCTTCCGGTAAAGGCGACCTTTAGTGGATTCAGGCTGGTTGAGACGCTATCCACAATGGTATCATCCGTCGGATCCAGGATATCCACCCGGGCATCCGTCTGGTTGCAGATCCAGACCAGGCCATTTTTATCGCTATATATCCCCTTCTCCATCCCGGAGAGGCCTTTGTTTTCCAAGCCGGGCACGGCTTTTATGCTGCAGCCGCAGCTCGGGTCAAAGCTATACAGGGTGTTGTCCCCCCAGCCGGCATACCCGATAAAATAGCCTTTGGTTTCAGACACGACCCCCATGCCGGATACCGCCCCGTAACCGTCGTTCTCGTCAGTTAAAATAACGCGGGTTTCATAAGTGTCCGGATCCAAGCTAACAATGCCGCCCTTGGCCGCATCCGTGGATGCATCATAGTCTCCCACCCCCTGAACGTAGAGCGTATCATTGGCCTCCAGGTATTGAATAAAACCCGTATTTGTAATCTCCGGGATTTCGATCCCCTTCATGGCACCGCCGCGCCCCGTATCGATTTCCGTATTGGTGGCGGTGTCAAAAACAGCCACATAGGGCGTGCTGTATTCCGTATCCGGATATTGCGAATAGTCGACCCGCTGGAGGAGAACAAACAGCCGGTCGCCAACCATTGTGCCGGAAACCATGCCGGGGGTGCCGTCGGTATCCGCATAGGCGCCCAAATCGAGCTCGCCGAGTTTAAACCCGGCCTGCGTGCCGGCTGAGGGATTGACGATCCAGGCCTTGGTCGAACCGTACCTCAGAAGATAGGCTTTTTCCGAGTTGGCGAAAATCAGATCATAGGGATTGCTGCCGGATTCATCGCCTTGGGTCGAGTATTGCCATACAACCGTTTCCGGCGCGTCAATAGGATACTTGGTAATACTGTTAGCCCCTGTGCGTTCAATCAGATAGAAATAGTCGCCGTATGCCGCCACAGTGATATCCGAACCGGTTTCATTCAGTTCGTTCTGGGGGGTGCGTGAGCCGTCAACCGGATCCACGGGAATCACGGAAAGGGCGCCGCTCGTATAGTCCGGCGCAACGGCTGCCACCACCGCCATCTGTTTTGCATGGGCTGCTGCGGAAAAACCACAGATCAGTAAAACAGTCAGTAAAAAATAGATCATTGCTTTGGGTCGAAAATTGGTCATACGTCCTCCTTTTTTAGGTTTATAATGAGTATTTAAGGCTTACAAAATAGGATCGCCCGGGCAGGGGATAGCCCCTGAAGTCCTCATACTTTTCGTCATCGAGGTTGTCGGCCTCGATACTCAGCCGCCAGTTATCCCAGATGTAGGACAAGCCGCAGTTGACCTCCGTCTTGGTGGGGGCGTCCAGCAGATTGGCGGTATCATAATACATGTCGGACTCGTTGATGTATTCCGCATAAAGCTTGAGGCTTTGCCAGTTGAATTCGGTGCGGACCAGCCAGGAATCCTTGAATTTACCCGGCAGCTGGTTGCCGTCAAACGATTTGAGCGGGCTCTCGTTTTCCGTATCCTGCCACGTGTATTGGCCGAGTATGCTGAAATGATCAAATACTTCGATGCTGACCCGTGCTTCCACGCCCTTTATAACGGCCTCCGAGATGTTATCCGCTTTTCCGATGCCCCGGGCGTCATAGGTGCGGGTGATCAGGTCATCGATCGCGCTGTAAAAATAGACCGCACCGGCGGAGAAGCGACTGAGCCAGCCGCCACCCCACCGGCGGCCATACTCAAGCCCGATGTCAAAGTTGACGCCGTCCTCCGCGTCCAGCTCCGGATTGCCGACAAAAACGCCCCGGTCGCCGAAAAGCTCGTAGAATGAAGGCTCGCGGACATACCTGGCCAGGTTGGACTTCAAGGTCAGATGATCGGTCGCATTCAATTTGACGCCGATTTGGGGCATCCAATGAGCCTCTGCCTGGTCATATTCGCCGGCCTCCTGGCCCCAGGATTCGCTCTCAGATGAGAAGTCATCGTCATAATGCTCATATCGCAGGGCCGGTGTGATGCTCAGGAAATCCTCGCCAAAAGTCACCGTGTCCTGGATGCCGGCGGAATAGGTCCACCGTTCACTGTCGTTGGTCTGCTCATCGCTCAATTCGTTTTCTGCTTCGTAGGCTTCCCTCTGTGCGTCTAATGTCAGGCGGAGGGACTGCCGGTCTGTCAGCCACTCGGCAAAAAAACGGGCGCTGTAGCGGCTGGTATCATACCGGCTCCGCTGGCTGCCGAGTCCGACATGGCCGCCGCTGTCATCATATATCTCCTGTTTCTCCAGATAGTCCACCTGGGTGCTGGTATTTAGATGAAGCGGGGTCACGTCATCCAGGGTAAATTTCAGGGTGCTGATGTTACGTTCGGTATCAAAATTCGTCTCTGTCAGGGGGCTGTTGTTCCAGGACGGGATGCCCTGCTGCTTGGAGAACCATTTATTCGTGATATCCACCCGCGCATTTGGCGTGAAATCATAGCCGAAGCGGGCCAATATGTTCGTCTGATCGAACTGGGCGTTGTTGCGATCCTCGGTCCGGTCATCCGAGGGGTTATCCGGCGTACCGTTGTCGTTGTCGATCTCAAAGTCATTGTCTGACTCCATGTAATCCGCGGATATCAGGTAGTCCCACTTGCCGGGCTTATGGTTGATGAACGCGGAATATTTCCGGGTATCAAAGGAGCCGTATCCGGCTAGCACATTGGCATTAAACCCCTTGGTTGACCGGCGGGTCTGGATATTGACCACGCCGCCGATGGATGTTCTTCCGAAGTTAATCGGGCTGGTCCCCCGGTAGATTTCAACCGAATCTACATCTGCCAGGGCGATATTGCTTAGATCCACGCCGCCGCCGGAGGCGTCGTTTAAAAGCACCCCATCCATAAAGACCATCACCTGATCGCCTGAGGCGCCGCGCATGGAAACCGAGGAGAAGCTGCCCAGCCCTCCGGATTGCCGGACCTGGATGCCGGCCTGTTTTTCAATCACGTCTGAGAGATTCTCCATCTTGCCTTCGAATTCATCCCGCGTGATCGTTGAAAAAAAAGAGGGCGTCGTTGAAGTATCCACATCACCGGTCTGATAGTCCTTATCCTGCCCGTGGGCGGTTACGACCACCGGATCCAGTGTATAATCCGACTTTTTCTCCTCCGCCAGGCCCCTGGAAAAAGACAAAAGGAGTATGCCGACGATGAAAATAGCCCGTATTGTAAAATCAACCCGTTTGTTCATATGGAGTCTGTTTGATAATTAAATTCTCAATGATCCGCATCGCGGGGGTTTACCCTTTGCCCCAGGCCCGAGATACCCATACGGCGAAGCCGGAGCCGGCTCCGCTTCCAATAAAAAAAGGGAAACCCCGGATCGTTATGATCCAAAGATTTCCCTTTTTATCCCGTGATCATTTGGCATTCATTTCTGCCGGGGAAATGAATACCCGCAAGGCTCAGGCAGGTCTTCTGACTTCCGGATCATCCTACCGGCTGCGCCTTCCCGGCCTTTCGGCCAGTGGCATTCTGCAGCTTTCGTCCCCGACTACAGCGGCGGGCCCGTCCCCGATTTTCACGGGGTTCCCTATTAACAGGCTGTTGAAACGTTGCCGGTCGCCCGTGAGTTGTTTCAACAGGCTGCTACGCCTGATCCGACAATTTTTATAACGATAATAATGGGTTATTCTTTTTCGAATCAGGCACCTGAACCATTAAACAATTCTTATATTTTAAGTATGGATAAAAATCAACCCCAAATATAAATAAAGTTC
>Ga0209944_1000626_pt1 | contig 15486 bp, 11 predicted proteins | sample SalPonR1_C_D2_MG_FD_185701 | JGI IMG/M metagenome (GOLD analysis project Ga0209944, IMG submission 185701) | Salt pond soil microbial communities from South San Francisco under conditions of wetland restoration - Salt Pond MetaG R1_C_D2_MG... ...
ACTTTTAGAGCTGCCGCAGACAATGAATACACAATCCGCAAGAAAAGAGGCCCTGCGAAGAGCCGAGTTTATGAAGGGATATCTTGAACGGTTAAAAGAAGAAATTGGATAACCGTCATATTCGGTATGCTATGGATATCCCTCTCCTAGGCTTTTTGCATATGCACATTAAAAACGGTTCCTTCACCAGGTGTGCTATCAAAACTTATTGAGCCTCCCTGCTTCTCCGCCAGTCCCTTGCATATTGAAAGCCCTAGTCCTGTTCCCTTTTCACCGTCTGTACCTTTGGAACCGGGTTTAAACGCTTTAAAAACATTTTCTCTCTGCTTCTCATCCATCCCTTCGCCATTATCTATAACCTGGAGCTGTACGCCGTTTTCAGTTTCTCTTACATTTAACGTTACTTTCCCGGCACCATCTGCGCTCACAAACTTTATCGAGTTCGAAACAAGGTTTCTGAGTATCACAGACAGCAAATGCGGATCTGCAAGTGCCCTGGTGTTCTCCTGTACATTGTTGAGAACAACAACGTTTTTATTTCTGGCGGCCATGCTAAACTCTTCTTGAACGTTTTTAGCTGTTTGATACAGGTTTATGGGCTCGACATCTGCTACTATTCCATCCCGCTGAGACTGCGCCCACTGAAGGTAGTTTGTAAGTGTATTGATACCGCTTTGCAGTTTTGCATCAATTTCGTCGAGCGCTTTGTTAATGTCTTTTCCTTTTAAAACATTTTCACGAATCAGATAAACAACCCCTTTGATGTTTGACAGTGGTGACCGCAAATCATGTGAAAGTACAGAGAGAAGTTTATCCTTTTCTTTGTTCACGCTGATTAACTCTTCGGTTTGGCTTCTGAGCTTGTTGTTCATCACTTTTTTATTTCGATAGAGCCAAACAGATATCATAAGTATTACCAAGAGCACCCCAAGCAGAGAAATCGTAATTTTAAAATTTCGCTGCTCAGCCTTCAGTGCTGTTTCTGCAAGCTCTCTGTTCTCCCTCTCGAGCCTCAGACCCAGTTCAACTTCCTGTTTTGCCAGCGCATTTTCTCTTTCCGTTTCAGCCAGACTATCGCGCATCGCTGTATAGCGTTTCAGGTACGGATAGGCGCTTAGTGTATCGCCCATCTTCTCATATGTCTCATGAAGATTTTTTACAGTTTCCCGTATCAGATCCTGCGCGCCAACTGATTCCGCAATCTCCAGGGCCTGTTCAAAAAGTTCAGAAGCCCGATCATTTTCTCCAAGATCTACATAAACATTAGCCATTCCATTTTGATTGTAAAATGCACCAATACCTATTCCATATTCCCTGCTCATTTCAAGTGACTTCTCAAACATATCAATGGCCCGGTCATATTCTTCCATTTCATCGTACAGCAACCCAAAATTATACAGCCCCTGAATTTCAGAAATAACGTTGTCCAGATCCTCAGAAATATCAAGCACCTTATTGTAGTTTTCCTCTGCTAAACCATATTTACCCCAGTTTTTATAGAGTATTCCAAAACTCATATGGTTTGTAATCTGGTTCCTGCGATTGTTGATCTTTTTGTTGAGATCAAGAGCCCTGAGCAGATACTCTTCTGCAAGCTCGTAATTTCCTGCCTTTTCATTTAATGATGCCAGGTTATCAAGTACAACTGCGATTACAAGTGTATCCTTGGCTTCTTCGGCCAGTTCAAGACTGGCGAGGTAACTATTTACAGCTTCCGGAATATCTCCCAGCGAACCGTAAGTGTTTCCCAGGTTTTGAGTTATTCCCATTACCATGCGGTCTTCGCCCCTCTCCTCAGCAAGATCCCTCATCTGAAGGTACAATTGGAGTGATTCGCTATATTTTCCTACACGATTGTAAGCCGTGCCAAGTATATTACCAAGCTGCACTGCGTAATCTGACTCCAAATATCTGCTAAAATCACCCTCAAGCAGCTCAATAACTGAATTTGGCCTGCCGCGGTCCAGATAGTACGATGCTAAATTTTTTATTGCGTGCGCCTCTCCCTCAGTGTCATTCAGTAATACAGCTAAATTCAGGGCCTCGTCAATCAGTGTCTTTACGCTGTCGGTCGCTTCCGATTCAAGCATATCTCCGGCTTGCTCATTCAGCATTCGCACATGGCTCGTGTCACGAACCACTTGTTCATTTTGTGAGTAAATAATCTTTGGAGAGAGCAATAAATGTGAAATACAAATGAGACTGATGCTCAAAATAAAGCGAGTGGGAAGCATATATCAGAATCGATGAAATTTGTTAATAGAATTCCCTAACCAATAACCTACCATAAAAAATTTAGGTTTGTAATATTTAAATTGTACTATTTTTTAAAAAAAATCTGTAAATGGAATTTAAATAATATTTTATAATGATTAATAATTATTAATAAAAAGAATCCCCAGTCGTATGGGGATTCTTTCTTAATAGCTATTGAAACGATATTCGCTCTACTCTTCTATATCAGGAATTGGAGCATCCCAATGAGGCATTTCTGCAGACGCATCACCCGTCATAAGATAGGTATCAAACCACTCCAGCATTCTGTAATGATAGTCGAGTTTTGCTGATGCGCTTCTGTTGCCGTGGCCTTCACCCGGATACCAAACAAGTCTCACAGGCACATCGGGTTTACGAACTTTAAGATGTCGGTACAGTTCGAGAGATTGTGCCGGATGAACACGTGTATCTTCGGCTCCATGCATAATCAGTATTGGAGTCTCCGACCGGCTTACCCAGTAGATTGGGCTTCGTTTGAGGTATTCCATCCATTTTTGGTCGGACTCCCACATACGTTCACGTGAATGAACATAGTAGAGCTCTTCAGGTATATCACTGGTTCCCCATTTTGATAAGTTGTTGCTGATCCCCACAAACATAACCGATGCTGCAAATCGATCGGAGTAGTAGGTGCTCATCCAGGCTGAGGCGTAACCTCCATACGATCCGCCTGTAACACCGATTCGATCTGGATCTGCGATTCCCTGTTCTATCAGGTAATCCACGCCATCTACCACATCATCAAATTCTGCTCCGGCAAGGTCAGACTGACTGCTGTATGCAAAGTCGATTCCGCGGCCTGTACTGCCTCTGTAATTGGGATAGAATACCGCGTATCCTTTGGCTGCCGCTACTTGTCCCGGTGTGGAGTAACCGGTAAGCCAGCCATTACTGTAGTGAGCTTCAGGTCCGCCATGAACAACGGTTATCACCGGGACTTGTTCACCCTCGTTATAATCAACAGGGTAAATCAGCATCCCATCAATCATATATTCCCCATCTCTTGTTTCGTATGTAACCACTTCCTGCACACCAAGCTCTACATTATTGAGCCAGGGATTGTGCATGGTTGCTCTTTCGGGCTGACCATTTCCTTCACCCGCCAGCAGAAACAGTTCGGTTGGATGTGTGGGGGAGCTGGCAACAAAAGCCAGGTCACCATTACTGGCCATTGAAAAAGAACCGATTGCGTGTGCATTTGAACGAAATTGTACATTTTTATTACTGCCGTTCATTCCAATCGTGCCCAAAACGGAAGATGTACTTTCACTGGCAAGAAATTGAATTTCAGAATCGCTTCGCCAGGCAATTTGTTCATATTTCCCTTCAAAATTTTCATCAATAAGCTGAGGAGTGCCTCCCCTTGCAGAAGCGATTAAAATTCGTCCATCAATGGGATCGTTAATATCGGCACCTGCGCGTAATGCAAGCCGCTCACCTGAAGGGCTCCATAACACCTGTCCAATTTTTCCTTCATTGTTTATTTCAGCGACAACTTCACGTGTTTTATAGTCTACAACGAACACCTGTTGAGCCATGTAAAAATCATCCACTGCCGGTGTTGGAGCAGCGGAAACAGCCAGCTGGCTTCCATCGGGACTCCACTCTATCATATATACCGATCCATCCACCCCAATCACATGCGGTTCATGGTCTTCCACCACTACGTTAGTGATGTAACCTTTTCTTTGCGGACGGTTTTCTTCATACACATCAGCCGTGTATGGCAGGGGTGAGTCTGACTGCTCTGCGGCATCAAAAGCTGTAAAAGCCACGTGATTTCCATCTGCATGCCAGGTATATGATAGAATACTGCGGTCGAAACTCAGAATCTTTACCTGCTCTCCGCCGTCAAGTGGAACCTCATACAGAGATCTTGTATCATCACCCGGCCGCTGGGTCAGAAAAGTTACCGTATTCATTTCGGGCCGAAATTGCACGGAAGATACGGACCCGGTCGTGTAGTACGGCTTCACGACACCCTCTTCCACATCAAGCACGTAGAGATGATTGCTATTGGGTGCATTGCTTTCGTAGGGATCTGCCGGTACGCTCAGGGTAAACGCTACATAAGAAGCATCACCGGAAATTGCAGAGCTTGTTACAGACTCCATTTCTGCGATGTGCTCGGGTGTAATCCCCTGGCGGGCTATGGCCTGTAACTGAAACAGTACGAGGAAACCAAAAAGTAGAATCCTGGCAGATTGCTTAAGTATGTTTTTTTTCATCATTATATTATTGATTTAACGTTACATTTAAATTTGTACCTGTACCTCCAAATATAATAAACTGAACGAAATTTCTAGCCCAATACCACTAATGAAAAAAAACTTCCTCCAGGCTAATACTCATTTTAGCTTTTATGTTAAAAATTTTTGCGTTAATGATTCATTAATACCAATTTATTATCCTGTTGTTTGAAACTTTCAATATTGAAAAACAGATACCCCATGAGCTCAAATCGTTTTAGCCGCCGTGAATTCCTCAAAACCGGAGCCCTTTCCAGCCTTGCATTAGGTACAGGTGCTCTGGGCCAAAAACCATCAAATAAAACTCTGTCACAAAACGGTGATGCGAAGAACATTATTTTCCTTGTTTCTGACGGAATGAGTTCCGGCACACTTGCACTGGCCGATCTGGTTAAACAAGCGCAGTTTGGTGATAAATCCCACTGGATAAAACTCTACGAGTCAGACAAACCTTTCCATCGGGGGCTCATGGACATGGCCTCTCTGAACTCCGTAGTGACCGACTCAGCCGCGGCCGCTTCGTCCTGGGGCTCCGGACACCGTATCGTTAATGGCGGCCTTAACTGGGGACCCAATAACGAACAGTATAAACCCATCTGCAGCATTTTTAACGAATCAGGGAAATCAACCGGCCTGGTTACCACCACAAGACTCACTCACGCCACGCCGTCCGGGTTTTCTGTAAATGTACCTCAACGCGGTATGGAAGACGTGATCGCAAAACAACATCTCGATCGCGACGTTGATGTTCTTTTAGGTGGTGGCACTCGCCATTTCACAGCAGAAGGCAGGGGAGACAGTACCGATCTCTTTTCCCAGTTTGAGGAGAAGGGCTATACCGTCGTTAAAAGCAGACGGGAACTCAACAGGGCAACGACTAACAGTAAACTGCTGGGTACATTTTATGATTCACATCTGCCCTACAGTGTTGACCACAACACCTCTTCCGAACTGCAAAGAGCAGTTCCAACACTTGCAGAAATGACACAGGCAGCACTTGACAGGCTTGAAAAGAACTCCAACGGATTTTTACTGCAAATTGAAGGTGGCAGGGTTGATCATGCCGCTCACGGCAATGATGCCGGCGGCCTTATTTATGATCAAATTGCTTTTGATGATGCTGTAAAAGTAGTGATGGACTACACAGAAAACAGAGAAGATACGCTGGTGATTCTTACCACCGATCACGGAAATGCAAATCCAGGATTAAGCGGTCTGGGAAGTCGTTATGGCGATTCACCAAAAATGCTTGCCACTGTCCAGAATTATAAACATAGTTTCGAATGGATCTTTGATCAAATTACCAGTGATATATCTGAAGGAAAAAGAATATCGGTAACCCGCCTGCGTGAAGTTGTTGAATTCGCGACGAATACCGCCATCGAAGAAGATGAAGCAATTATGTTATTCAATGCGCTTAATGGTGATTACCGTGCACCCTTTCGTAATCGTCAGGGGGCAAATGCGGTACTTGCAGGGATTCTTGCCAACTATAATGGTATCTATTTTATCGGTACCAATCACACCTCAGACTATGTGGAACTGGCAGCGTGGGGGCCCGGAAGCGATCGAATTCCAACATTTGTGCGAAACACGGCTCTGTTTGATCTTATGGTGGACATGGCTGATGTGCGCGCCTATGCTGAGGGGTAGCAGATTTTTACCCTGTAATCGTTAAAAGTCAATGGTTGAGTTTTTTAGAACCATTGAATTCTGTTGGAGAAATCTGAGAGTCATTAATGACTCATCCGTTGACCCGGTCTTGACATCATTCCATCATCTGTAAATTCAGCAGGAAAAAACTGCTCATCCAGGCTCCAGATGAATTTCTTATGCAAACCTGGTAAAGCAGTTGTATTTAGTCATTTAAAAATCGCGACCAGGTTAACCTAATCCAATACTTTAATTTCGATATTACGGTAATATATGCGGCTATCCGGATCGTGTGCCTGAAGGGCAACGGTTCCGCTGCTTAGGCTAACTGAACTCTCCCTGTCGGCAGGCTCCGTAAACTCATTAACCGTTTCCCCGTTTATGGCAAACGTAATATCTTTCCCTTCAACTTTGATGTGATAAGTAAACCACTCTTCGTCTTCATGAGGAGCGACATCCATCACATCATTCACGCCATAGAGACTGCCGGTTTTTCTAGGATCGGAATGTGTGGCATTAACCTGTGCTTCGTACCCATTTGCAGGCCACCCTTCTTCCTGGTATTCGGTATGAAAAAAGATTCCGGAATTGGCTCCGGGGTACGTATACACGTCTGCTCGTAATTCAAAATCAGTGAAGTTCGCATCCCCTACTTGCCCTTCGTAAAAAAGATGGGCCCGCGGACCATCAACTACAATTTTTCCGTCTTCAACCGTAAATGATTCAGGGTTTTCACTTGCTCGCCAGTTATCCAGGGTTTCTCCATCCCAGATTGATACCCACTCGCTGACGGCAGGCATATCCTGCTGATCCACGTCTTGTGCTTCCGAACTGTCGCTTCCCGAACAACCGGTTATTAAAATTAAAACCATTCCCGCTAAACTCATCCCAATATATCGTTTCATTCTATTCAGTTATTTGATGTTTAATTTCCAATATAAGCTAATAAAGAGCTTTAAGAACCGAACTTATAAACAATTCCGGTTCAACAACAACCATTCTGGATGGCTTGATGTGTAAAAACCTGAAAAGTACTATTCGCCGCCAATACTAAGACAAGTATTATAACCACACCCCCCATTACAGTGATTCCTAACTGGAAGGCATATCAGCAATTCTCCAATGTATTTTATTTAGTAAAAATAGAAAACTGAAAGCCTCAGTCTATCAGAATTTTAAAGCGAATTTAAGTTTTAGAAATTTCACCCATCACTTCACTAGCCGCCATTACGGTTTCATCAAGCTGCTGATAGGTTAATGACTTCGATAAAAACCAGCTCTCGAACGGAGAAGGTGGCAGATAGATGCCTCTTTTTAGCATGCCATGAAAAAACTGCCGGAACAACTCCTGGTCGTTCTTATTTGCAGTTTCAAAATTTGTAACTGTTTCACCGGTAAAGAATACCGTAATCATCGATCCAACCTGGTTGATGGTGTAGGGCAGACCGCTTGTTTTGAGAACGATGTTCAGGCGCTTTTTCAGATATTCCGTTTTCTCTTCAAGTTCAACATAGTACTCCGGGTGCTTCTCAAGCATACTTAAAAGCGTGTATCCGGCACTCATCGCCAGCGGGTTTCCTGACAATGTTCCCGCCTGATACACATCACCAACAGGCGCCACCACATCCATAATCTCTTTTTTGCCGCCAAATGCTCCAACGGGCAGTCCGCCACCAATAATTTTTCCGAAGGTTACAAGGTCGGCCCATACATCAAACCTCTCCTGGGCACCACCGCGCGCAAGGCGAAAACCGGTCATCACCTCATCAAATATCAATATGGTTTCGTGACTATCGCAGAGTTCGCGAAGTCCTTCCAGGAAATCGGGGTTGGGAGGTACGCATCCCATATTCCCGGCCACAGGCTCTACAATAATGGCGGCAACGTTATCTTTATTCTTTTTCAACAATTTCTCAACACTGCCGAGATCGTTGTAGGTGGCGTTCAGCGTGTCTTTCGCCGTTCCTTTCGTAACGCCGGGGCTACTGGGCTTGCCCAGTGTAAGAGCTCCACTGCCGGCCTTAATCAGAAAAGCATCACCGTGGCCATGATAGTTTCCCTCAAACTTAATAATTTTCTCTTTTCCCGTAAAACCGCGGGCTACTCTAACGGCGCTCATGCATGCTTCCGTACCCGAATTAACCATCCGAACGCGATCCACATTGGGAACCATCTGCTTCACAAGCTCTGCCATATTTATTTCGGTCTCAGTTGGTGCTCCAAATGAGGTTGAATTAAACGCAGCATCCTGTACGGCTTTCACGATGGCAGGGTGCGCGTGGCCAAGAATCATTGGCCCCCACGATCCAACATAGTCGATATATTGGTTCCCGTCTTCATCTGTAAGTACCGAGCCCTTTGCCTTCTTCATAAAAACAGGTACGCCACCTACCGATTTAAACGCCCTGGCGGGAGAGTTCACACCGCCGGGGATAGATTGCTGTGCTTTATTGAAAAGATATTCGCTTTTTAAAAGCATGAATAGTGATTTAAATGAAAATTTTTATTCAAAAAAGGATCGTTAATACTTTAAACACTTTTTGGTATCTACACCCGCTACATGTAAAAATACAGGTGTTCAGAACTCGGTACAAGCAAAGATCCAGCTACAGGCCTTAACACGTAACGAAAATTCGATATCGCAATCGTGAGCCCTGTATTTATACTCACAACTCAAGACTCACGACTAAATCCCTATTTAATCCGTCATATTCTGCAGAGCAGCAATCCTGTCTTCCAGCGGCGGGTGGGTTGAAAACAATGCCTTAATACCGCTTCGCTTTCCGCCCGTAATACCAAAAGCCTGCATCGATTCCGGCAACTGATTTGGCACCTGACTCTCAGCTTTCAATCGCTGAAGAGCATTAATCATGCCGTTACGGCTTCCCAGGCGCGCCCCGGCCTCATCAGCCCGAAATTCCCGCTTTCTGGAGAACCAAAACACGATGGTGGATGCCAATATCGCCAATACAATTTCAGCCACAATGGTGGTTATAAAATATCCTAGTCCAAGTCCTTCCTCATTCCTGAGAATCACGCGGTCTACAGCAAAACCTACAACTCTGGCAAGAAACATTACAAAAGTGTTAACCACACCCTGAATCAGTGCCAGCGTAATCATATCGCCATTGGCTACGTGGCCGATTTCGTGACCCAGAACGGCCTCGATTTCCGGCTTGTCGAACCTGTTCAGCATTCCGCTGCTAACGGCGACCAGCGCTTTATTTCGGTTGGCTCCGGTTGCAAATGCATTGGCCTGCTGCGCCTGGAAAATACCCACTTCGGGCATGCCAATTCCGGCCTCTTTCGACTGACTTTCAATCGTTCTGAAAAGCCACTCTTCTGAAGAATTTCTTGGCTTATCGATAATCTGAACCTTCATCGTCCATTTTGCAATCTTTTTGGAAAGCAGCAGGGATATAAACGATCCGGCCATGCCAAAAACAAAGCAGAATATCAGCAGCGACTGAAGATTCAGATTGGTACCCGTCTCATCCAGAAATGAGTTCACCCCCAAAAGGGAGAGAGTAATACTCGCCACCACAATAATGGCAAGATTGGTTCCAAGAAATAGAAGTACTCTTTTCATGTTCGTATTACCTTAGTAGTTGATTTAATTTCTTTTTAAACGATTCATTTCGTGAGTGCGTATTCACGGAGCTGCTTATTCACTTTTTTTCTATGCATAAACAGACTTTGGCTACTCCCCTTACTTCACATAGAGGGAAGTACGCTTGGTGTCACTTTACAACAATCGTGCCGCATCTTTTGCAAAATAGGTAGCAATCAAGTCGGCCCCGGCTCTTTTAAAGCTAATAAGCATTTCCATCATCGCCTGCTCTTCATCAAGCCAGCCGTTGGCTGCAGCAGCTTTTATCATTGCATACTCGCCCGAAACGTTATATACGGACACAGGAACCTGAACCTTCTCTTTTACGGCCCGTACTACATCCAGGTAGGGCAACCCCGGCTTTACCATCACGATATCTGCGCCTTCTCGCTCATCCACAACAGCCTCCTTAATGGCTTCCTGGACATTTGCGGGGTTCATCTGATAAGTTTTTTTATCGCCAAATCCAGGAGCAGAATCCAGCGCATCACGAAAAGGACCATAAAATACGGATGCATACTTCGCGCTGTACGCCATAATACCGGTATGGTGGAAACCCTCCTGCTCCAGCGCCTCCCTCATATATAATATTCGACCGTCCATCATATCCGAGGGAGCAACAAAATCGGCTCCCGCTCTCGCATGACTAACCGCCATTTTGGCAAGCAGCTCCGCACTTTCGTCATTCATAATATGCCCGTCTCGCACAATTCCGTCATGTCCATAGCTGCTGTATGGGTCAAGAGCCACATCCGTCATTACAATCATTTCGGGAAACTCATTCTTGATTGCACTCACACTCTGTTGCATCAGGCCGTTCTCATTCAAAGCCTCGGTTCCCTTATTGTCTTTTTTCTCATCGGGCACTTTGGCAAACAGCAGTACAGCGGGAACTCCCAACTCTGCAATCTCTTCAACCTCTTTCAGCAGCAGATCGGTTGTAAACCGGTAATAGCCCGGCATCGAGGTGATCTCTGCCCGTTCGTTTTCCCCCTCCATTACAAAAAGAGGGGCTATAAAATCATTTACCGAAATACTGCACTCTGCAGTCATACGTCTTACATTTTCAGAACTCCTCAGTCGTCGGCCCCTATAGTATGGATAATCAGAATAACTCATAATTTCACTTCACATGTTCATTTTTTGGGTTGATTCGTCCTGCGATTCATCAGTTCAATAGGTAGTTGTCATGGTTGAGGGTACCACAATGGTTACATCAGCCTCTTTCAGCCGATCGACCTCCACCACGTTTATATCATCCGCTGTTATCGTATTGATGGTAAAAATTTCGTAACCCGAAACGGCTTCCTCGATATACCAGATAATGCCTTCGCGATTGGCAGAATGATACGAACCATTGATGTGAATCAGCTGGTCGCCAACTCCCATATTTAACAGAATAAAGTATGCCATGGTTGCATCTTTTACAGCCTGGGCATAAATCAGGTTATCGCCGCCATGACCGTGCGCCGCCTCCACCATGTTCTGATAACCTGGAAGCGACAGATCCACTTCAATAGGCAGTGGAGCGATCCACTGTTTGGCTTCGTTGCTCAAAGCGTCCAGAACCGTAAGGCCACCGCCATAAACTGCACTCGCATACCTCCGTGGAATATTAGTGGCTATTAGCTCCAGCTCATTTTCCCTTGCAAACTCAAGCACCGGTTTGTAATCGGTTTGATAGTTATTCCAGAGTCTCGCTTCGTTCTCGAAACTGCTTTGGCTGATGAAGCCGGCAAAATACTCATCAATCAACACCTGCTGATCGGCCTCAAACATCTCCATTCCAATAGTTGTGTTTTTTGATGAGTCGGCGGCAAGATCCTGAACCAGCTCATACTGAAGCCAGTGTGCGATTGCGCTGTTATGCTGTTCGCCAAAGAAAATGAGATCGGCAGCCAGTGCACGCTCCTCCAGATCGGAGTAATCGATTTCGCCGCCGTCTGCATCATAAATAAGATACGTACGTTTCACTGGGTCATCATGCTGAAACCCAAGAATGAAGAACGCTGACGCTATAAGTACAAAAAAAGCAGAAATCTTTTTCATAGCTGATTTTATTTAAAAGCTCCAAAATGAATCAAAGCCTAACATAATGGTTTATAATGAAAACAGAGTGTAGATTCCTTCATTCAACAGCTTTCAGCATCTCTTCACGGGTTGCCTTAAACTCGTCACCCTCGTTCCATTCCATCATTCCTTCTGCATTCAGCACATCAAAAGAGGAGCGGAAAAACAGCCTTACATCTTTCTCCATGCCGGTGAGATCCCAATATTCGTTGATTTCGTCGCCAACAGAATGGTAGTTTCGCGCCCGCAGACTGTCAACGGTTGCGTTCCAGTCATCCGGTTTGCCAATATAATCGCGGCCTGGATTTGGAAAAATTGCCGGAATTCCCACTTTTGCAAACGAGAAGTGATCAGACCGATAGAAAAAACCCTGGGCCGGATTGGGGTCAGGTTTCACAACGCGTCCGTCTTCCGCAGCATATTTTTCTATAACCTCAGTGATCGTGTTTCTTCCGTAACCTACAAGAACCACATCATTTGTTTCACCAAATACCTGCATCCCATCCATATTAAAGTTGGCCGTTACGTTACCGGGATGAACCGTTGGATTTGCTGCCCAATATTGCGAACCAAGCAGCCCCATCTCTTCGGCACCAACGAAAAGAAACAGTGCACTGCGTTTCATTTTATCTTCCACCTGTTTGTAGGCATTCGCCAAATTAAGAACCGCGCTTACACCTGCAGCATTATCCAGCGCTCCATTGTTGATGGAGTCGCCATCTACCGGTATCGTTATACCCAGATGATCCTGATGAGCCGAGAAAATGACATACTGCTCTTTCAGTTCAGGATCATTTCCTTCAATCTTTCCGACGATATTTTCTGTAGCCATATCACTGTACTCTGCCTCCAGAAACAGATCAAGCGAAACTCCCTCGAGCGGTACCGGCTTGAACTCGGGATCGTCGGCAGCTGTTAGTTGATCTCCCAAATTCAACCCTGCCTGAGAAAAAAGCATTTGGCTGGCGTTGGCGGTCATCCAGCTGTTAAATGCCGGTTTCAAGCTATTATCGTCATCACTTTTTAGTGCGAAACGTTCGCGCCCCCAGCTATTCGCAACCACCAGCCATCCATACCCTGCCGTTGGTGTTGTATGTACAATTATTGCTCCCAGGGCTCCCATCTCTTCTGCTTTTTCAAACTTATAGCTCCATCGGCCGTAGTAAAGCCGGGCATCCCCTTCGAAAATATCAGGACTGTAAGCGGGATCACTATTCTTAAATACTAAAACTTTCCCTTCAACATCTACATCTTTGTAGTCGTCCCAGTCAAATTCCGGAGCCTGAATGCCATACCCCACATAAACCAGTTCGGCATCGGTAAGATCTACCGCTTCGGCTTCATTCGATGGCCACGCCATAAACTCTGTTCGAAACTCCAGCTCTTCAACCGGCTGTCCGTTTTTTTTGATGGCCATTGAAGCGGACTCCTGGTTAACAATCTGGCCCAAAAGCGGAACTTCCTGAGTATATGAGCCATCATCCATTCCGGGCTCCACACCCATCTTTTTAAATTCACTAACCAGGTAGTCCGTTGTTTTTTCATCTCCGGGTGTTGCGGGTGCGCGCCCCTCAAATTCATCTGATGACAAAACCTCAATATGTGAAAGCAGGGACTCTTCTGTAATCGTAGATGTAGCCTCTTCAATCGTTTCTGAAGATTGGCAGCCCATGAATACAATCGGTATCAGGATAATTAAAATGGATAATCGCATTGTCATAATCTTATCTTGTGGGTGATGGTTAATCAGGTAAAATAACTCTTTCGGCCCGTCACTAACAAGTAGACTGCCAATCGCATCAAAAATGATAGACCCCAGGTGATTTATCTATGAACAGTGAATTTTTTGAAGGTTTAACGTTCGAATCCGAAGATTATACAATGCGTCCACTTCCAAAAGGAGACTATGAAAACTGCACGTTCAAAGAGTGCAACTTCTCCGGTTCCGATCTGTCGGAGCTTCGTTTTGAAGATTGCGAGTTCATAACCTGTAACCTGAGTATGGCGTCGGTTGCAAATAGTGCTTTCCGAAATGTTACCTTTCGTAACTGTAAAATGCTTGGAATCAATTTTGAGGAGTGCAGCCAGTTTGGGATCTCCTTCCGGTTTGAGGAGTGTAATCTCAGCCACGCTTCTTTTTTTGGAGGCAAGTTCAGAAAAACAACGTTTACAAAGTCGAGGCTTCACGAAGTCATTTTTACTGAAAGTGATCTTGTAAACTCTGTTTTTGATGAGTGCGATTTGAGCAGGGCTGTTTTTGATCAGACCCAACTGGAGGGAGCAGATTTTCGCACGTCATTTAATTTCTCCATCAACCCAAACCAAAACCGGATGAAACGTTCCCGGTTTTCACTGCATGGCGCAGCCTCGCTTCTGGAGATTTTTGGGATAAAAACAGAATAATCAATTCAACCACCAATTTTTCTGCCCCTCTTTTTTTGTACGGTTCACGATTCATTATCTTAATTTATTGACGATAATTACTCGTCTTTATACCAAACTCATTTAGCCTTTATATATGGACGTTTCCCGATTCTATACCAATAAAACGATTCTTATAACAGGAGCGGCCAGCGGAATCGGCAGGCGCTTTGCTGAAGTGATATCGAAACAGGCAGCTGTAAATCTGGTTCTCTGGGACCGGAATCCCGATATTCTTGAGCAGGTAAAGGACGAGCTAAAGCACCGCGCTAATGTTTCCATTACATCCATTGATGTTACTGAAGCTGACGTTATTCAGATAGAAGCAGACCGAATCATCAAACAGAACATGCTCCCCGATATTATTATTAACTGTGCAGGCATAGTGGTCGGGAAGAATTTTCATGAGCACAGCTATACGGAGATCGAGAAGACAATTCAAATAAACACCACTGGAAGTATGTGGGTTGTGCGGGCTTTTTTGAACGAAATGGTTGAGCGCGGATCCGGACAGATCGTGAATCTCGCCTCTGCATCAGGCTATATTGGCAATCCGAGAATGAGCGTTTACGCGGCGAGCAAATGGGCCGTTCTCGGATGGACAGAATCGCTGCAGCTCGAAATGAAAAGGCTGCATACAGGAGTCGATGTTACCGCGGTTATTCCCAGCTATATCGATACGGGAATGTTTGATGGGGTAAAAGCCCCGATGCTTGTGCCCATCCTGAAAACAGACGACATTGTGGAGCGGATGATTACCGGTATAGCCAAAAAGAAACGCACCATCAAGGCGCCGTTTATGGTACGCTTTGTTCCGCTTTTAAAAGCATTTTTGCCCGCTTCTGCTTTCGACTGGCTGGCTGGAAATGTACTCGGCGTTTATTCATCGATGAACTCATTTAAAGGACGTAAATCAAAATCATCATGACGATTCAGGAACTCGTTACTCATCAGAAAGAAGCCTTTCGCAGCGGGGAAACCCGCCCGGCTAAATCCCGCGAAAAAACGCTTCGGAAGCTTAAGTCGCTGATCAAAAAAAAGGAAAAAGAACTCTGCAAAGCGATAGAGACAGACTTTGGCAAACCCTATTTCGAATCGTACATCACAGAAATATACACGGTTTTGCATGAGATCGATATTCATCTGAAGAATTTCTCATCCTGGATGAAGCCGGAAACAGTTGGCAGCCCCATTGTCACGTTTCCA
>Ga0209944_1000638_pt1 | contig 15354 bp, 11 predicted proteins | sample SalPonR1_C_D2_MG_FD_185701 | JGI IMG/M metagenome (GOLD analysis project Ga0209944, IMG submission 185701) | Salt pond soil microbial communities from South San Francisco under conditions of wetland restoration - Salt Pond MetaG R1_C_D2_MG... ...
AGCTTGCTTTGGTTGTCATACTACCGAGGCTTTTATTAGTGCCAATCCCGGACCCCAAAATAATGGGCTTGATGCGTTTTCTTCAACCGATTTAGGTGCCGGAGAGGTGTTTACCAATCCCATTTTTATTGGGCGCTTTAAAACAACGAGTCTACGCAACATTGAACTTACGGCTCCGTATATGCACGATGGAAGATTTGGGACTTTGGAAGAAGTTGTGGAACACTACAATAGCGGAATTCAGGCACACCCCACTCTTTCTCCCGCTTTAACAGATGCTGACGGTGAACCTGTTCGCTTAAATTTAACCGAATCGGAAAAGGCGGCTTTAGTCGCCTTCCTTAAAACACTCACAGACCCCAGCGTGAGTTCGGAAGTAAAATGGAGTGATCCTTTTATATAAAAAATAACAGAAAGCAACAGCGCGCGCGTTCCCGACGGTGTGAAATGATATGAGCTCAAACCCCTCATCTGCTTTCCGGAAACTTATCCGCAATTATTCATAAACTTCACATGATTTATGGGATTATAAAATAGTAATTTCCTATAAATCAACATTTTGTTAAAGGTTTAATCCTCGAACCTGAGCGGTTTGTGCTTGACGGAATGAAAAGATATTAAGTATCAACATATAACACACCTAAGTTGGAGTAAAAAAAGCTAATACTAAACCGCGAAGGCTTCGGCCAGTAGGACGAAAAATGCTTGCATTTTTCGGTTTATATTATCTTTATATGGTAGGTCGCTAAGATGCCTGGTTGGTCTACATCATAAAGTAAAACCCTAAAATGAACAATAAATTAAAATGGAGTTACTTCATACTCATATTGATTCTAAATTCTTCTTGCGTTGAGAATGAATCAAGTAAGAAAGAAGTAAATCAACCTGAATTAGCAAGTACTTCAGTAGTGGACACCTTAACCTTCACTTCCGGAGTTCGCTCTATCCTTCACGATAGTAAAGGAAGGTATTGGTTTGGAAGTCATCAAGAAGGCTTGAGTCTATATGACGGAAATGCATACCAATACTTCACAACGGAAGATGGCTTGTCAGATAATCAAGTCCGCACCATACAAGAAGATGAAAAGGGAAACATTTGGATTGCTACCGCACAAGGGGTGCATCGTTATGATGGTGAAACAATTACGAATCATACCTCAGAAATAGACGGGAATGCACAAAGTGATTGGAAAAAAGAGGACAAAGACCTATGGTTTACTGGTGGTAATCATGCAGGCGTATACCGATATGATGGTCAGAACATGCACTTTTTAGCCTTTCCGTCCCATAAGACCCTTAACCTTTACGATAATTTATATGCTGTAACGAGTATTTCAAAAGGGAAAAACAATATGATTTGGATAGGCACCTATGCAGGCGTTTTTGGCTATAATGGGAGTGACTTTACAATCATCAATGATAACACCTTAGGATTAGATAGAAATATTGAACCGCTTCATTTAAGAAGCATTCTCGAAGATTCGAAAGGCAGACTTTGGCTGGGAAATAATGGGATTGGTGTATTACTAAAAGAAGGAAATTCAACGATTAACTTTTCCGAAAAGAACAAGCTGATATACCCTATCGGCGGAAGGAAAGGCGATAAATCACCACCTGGCACACTTGAACATGTATTTGAAATCACAGAAGATAGTCAGGGAAACATCTGGTTTGGCGATAGAGATACAGGCGCCTGGCAGTATGATGGTGAATCTATGACTAACTACGCCGTTGACACTACGCTCAAGTCCCCCATGATTTGGGCTATTTATGAAGATCAAAACAAAAACTTACTCTTTGGAATGGCAGGAGGCGGCGTTTATCAATTTAACGGAAAGACCTTTGACAGGAGATTTTAAGATAAATTAGGGTCGCGAATCCATTGAAGGTGCCCGGTAAAAAAACTAAAAAAATGAAACAATTATCACTCGTTGGGTTTCTCGCTCTGGTAATAACATGTGTTGCCTGTGATCAATCGCCGCCAAAAGATGCAAAGAGACAGGTAACAACGGAAACACCCAAAAACTGGAAACTGATTGATAAGCCCGTGTATACCGTGCAGTACCCAGATTCTTTTGAGCTAGATACATCGAGACAGATGGGCATGAGTTTTATGCTTTTGTCGAAGCAACTTTCGGATCATGACCTATTCAGGGAGAATGTGAATCTGATTATGGAAAATTTGCCCGGAAAACAAATTGATCTTGAAAAGTATATTGAGATTTCACTCGGACAAATTGAGATGATGATAACCGATATAAACTTAATAGAGTCCAAAAAAATTACGGATAAAAATGGCGAGTATCAAAAGATTATATATACAGGAAAGCAGGGCCAGTATTCTTTAAAATGGCAACAGCGCTACTGGGTTGAAAACAATAAGGCCTACATCTTGACATTGACCTGTGAAGTAGATCAATACGATCATTACCTAACGGCCGGAGAAGATATAATGAAAACATTTAGGATTAAGTAAGCACCTAAGTACTTCATGCTTTATTTGGCTAAAGGTTTATTCGCAGCACAATTAATTAAAAACCCAAAGCTAGACAATAGGTTTTTAAAGCGAACTGTATTTATGAAGTAATGGGTGATGCAGAGGACGCTTAAAAATTATCGTAATAGGTTATCAACAACACGATCGTCAACCCCTTTTATATTCTTTAATTTAGAAGCTTATATTGAATTTACTATCTATTGTCTATCCTCGATTTTAAGGTTCCTGCGCGTAGAATTGTCTCGATGTGTAATATATTTAAAGAAAAGTCATGGAAACATTGAAGAATCGAATTGCTATCATTACAGGTGGTGCCAGAGGTATTGGTCGTATTACAGCTGAAACCTTTCTCAAAGCGGGCGCAAAGGTCTATATATGGGATATTGCTTCTCAGGGAAAAGAAGTTGCACGCGCTTTAGGGGAACATTGCTTTTTTCAAAAGGTGAATACAACCAAGGAGGAGCAAATCCAGATGGCAGCAGAGGAAATCATGGATGAACAGGGGCAAATTGATATCCTCATAAATAATGCTGGAATCACACGGGACGCTTCGCTAAAAAAAATGAGTGTTGATGATTGGCAATCGGTAATTGATGTTAATTTAACCGGCGTATTCCTGTGCACTAAATATGTTTCCCTAAAAATGGCTGAAAACAATTACGGCCGCATTTGTAATGCCAGTTCGATTGTAGGAGTATATGGAAATTTTGGACAATCTAACTACGTGGCAACTAAGGCTGGGCTTAACGGATTGACAAAAACCTGGGCAAAAGAGCTGGGTAGAAAAGGCATTACAGTAAATTCCGTTGCTCCTGGATTTATAGCTACTGAAATGCTAGAAACCGTACCTCAAAAAGTTCTAGACCAGTTTATAGGCCGGACGCCATTACAACGACTGGGAGAAGCACAAGATATCGCAAATGCATATTTATTCCTGTCTTCCGACCAAGCAGGTTTTATCACTGGAACGGTCCTGCAAGTGGACGGAGGCCTAACGCTTTAGACTGCGCGAGCATAGCAAAACAGATTCGAACTTTCGCCTTGTTTTTAAGGGCCAGCTAAAAAAAATTGCGCTTGTATATCGGGCTGTCTCCCCTTTGGATTTGTGAACACAAACTATGCAATAATTATCCTGAGAAAAGGTCGAAAACCCGGCTCAAACAAAATATTGTTTGGTTGGCGTTGTGTTACCTTTGATACAAATGACCGTGGTTTTCTCGATAGACCCGCTGTAGAGATAAAAGTCGACCCATGATAAAATCACCATAATATATTGATTAATAGAGTTTTAATACAACAAAAACTTTTAAAAAATTGGAAAGTCTCATTATTAAATCAAAACACAAGTATCAAATTCTTCGATTTGTAATAATACCTTTAAGCTGAAATTAAATTTCTGTTTTTCAAGTGGGGGCAGGACGTTGTTTTGAGATCTACATATATCAAACTATTGTTCCCAAACGAAAACTTCAAAAAAACCAAAACTATGAAAAACTTTTTACTAATCACAGGCTTTGTACTGCTCTATGGTCTGCAATTACTAGGGCAGCAAGGTACAGTTAAGGGTGTTGTTACAGATGAATTTTCTGATGATCCCCTCATTAGTGCAACTGTCTATGTAGAAGAAGAAAGCTTTGGAGCAGTTACCGATGAGTCAGGTGCTTACGAATTGAGTTTGGATCCTGGTACATATACGCTTGGGTTCAAATACTTGGGATATGTGGAAATCACCCGAAAAGTTACAGTTGAATCAGGATCAACAACCACCCTGGATATTCGCTTAGAACCGCAAGGAATCACTGGACAGGAGGTTGTAGTGTCTGGCTCAAAACGCCCAGAAAAACTTACTGAGTCTCCGGCTACTATAGAAACGATATATGCTAGAGAGTTAGAGGAGTTTGCTTCACCTAATGCGGGGGAATTGCTTGCCCGTCAAAAGGGGATTGACTTTTTTAGAGCAGGAGTCGTTGGTACAGGGATCAATATTCGGGGTTTCAACTCGAATTTTAATGCTAAAAACCTGCAGGTAACTGATGGACGGTATAGTACACTAGTAGCTACGGGGCTCCCATTTGGCCCCCTAAACACTGTGATTAAAGAGGATATAGAAAGAGTGGAAGTTATTCTGGGACCTAATTCGACCATGTATGGACCTAATGCACATAATGGCTTAGTAAACACAATCACCAAGGATCCAAGGACTTCTGAAGGGACGACGCTTGCTACAACCATAGGTAATCAGGGTATGATCTCAGGAAGACTTCGCCACGCGCAAGTGATCAACGACAAGTGGTCTTATAAATTCTCTTTGGAACGAACTCAGGCAGAAGAGTTTGAATATGTAGACTCCGTTTATATCGACCGATTAGATGAGAACGGACAGCCTGGATCAGATGGCAAGGTTGAAGCATATGATGAACTCGAGCTGGACCGCGGTATTGAGTTTACAAAAGCCGAAGCCGCACTGTATTATAGTCCAAATGCAAATACAGATATCATCTTTAACTATGGACACAGTAATAGCACCTACCTTTCGCCAACGAATGTAGGCCGTAATCAAATTAAAGATTGGAGAATTAACTATTATCAGCTGCGACTTTCCGGAAAAAATTATTTTGTTCAGGGCTATCTGACTACGAGTAATACGGATAGTACCTACAGTATCGATGACCGGACGAAACAATATTGGAGAGGAATAGATGCTGGATTGTCTCACCAGCAAGCAGCGGGTTCTCAATCGTATGCAAGCGGCGCATTGTTTGCCGATGCATCCAGAAGATGGAATGGAGAAGCACAATATTTTGACAATTTTTTCAATAATACGCTAGATGTTGTTGTTGGTGCTCAATATCAATTGGATCAGGCAAATAGCCTGAGCACCTATTTATTAGATGAAAACGATAACGATTATATCAATGTCGCCCAATATGGAGGGTATGCCCACCTGGAACAATCTCTACCCTATGGCTTCCGCGTTTTGGCAGCTGCCAGGGCTGATTATCATGAGATTTACGAATTCAACTTCGTTCCCAAACTAGGCTTATTGAAAGATTTTGATAATGGTACATTTCGTCTGACATACGGCAAAGGAATTGCAGCACCAACCATTTTAAATATGTTTGGAGATTTATTTTCAGGGTTGATTCTAGGGAATGCTGAAGGTTTCACATTGACGGACGGAACTATGGTCGATCCCCAAAGAGTTGAGCAACTTCAAACGATAGAGGTGGGCTACAAAGGACAGCATTTTAAGCGAAAACTCTTTGTTGATGCGAACGCCTATTACAACATTTCAGAAGACTTTCTAAGCCCTGTTCAGGTTATAGGTGTGGCTGAAGAGAGAGGAGGGGTGCCTATAGAAGAGGTACAGACGGGCTTTGGAATTTACAATGGCCTAGTAGCGACCTATCTCAATTTCGGAATGTTTGATACTTATGGGTTTGATATCGGTCTAAACTATTACATCAATAACCAATTCAGCATCGGTGCAAATTATTCCTACTTTGGATATGAAATCGATGAAAATAATCTATCAAATGACTTTAATAATGATGGAGTTGTTAACAAATTAGATATTTTAGTTAACGCCCCCCGAAATAAAGGAAACATCAGCTTCAATTACAACGGAGATAAATTTTTCTGCACCTTGTTTATGCGTTGGGTAGAAGCATTTGATTATTTTTCCAGCTTTCAGATTGCAGCAGAAACCCAAGATCTTGTTTATCGAGGAGTTCCTGTAGTTGCAGATGCCAGAAGTGCAGATTCATACAATTATGGACCTCTGGGTGGATTTACTTCGGTGGATGTGAACTTGGGATATCGGGTCAATGAAAACTTTACTATCAGCGGCCAGGTAACAAATCTGTTTGATGTAGAAATGAGAGAATTTACTGCGGCACCGCCAACAGGGCGTTTGTACAGCGTAGATTTCAAAATGAAGCTCCCCATTAAATAAAACGTTAGTAAATGAATAATTTGGGAGGTGCATCTCTTTCAGGGGCGGGTTTTTACGCCCCTGAAAGAGAACTTAAAAATGCCTACTTTGACCAACTGCTTGGAGAAGATGTCAGCACTTGGCTGGAAGAAAATGTAGAAATTTTTGCGCGCAGGTGGTGTACAAAAGATCAATCCACGGCAGATTTATGCTATCACGCAGCACAGGATGCCATGAAAGATGCCGGACGGCAGCCAGAAGATCTGGACTTAATCATTGTGGCAACAGATACGCCTGAATATGTGAGTCCTTCTACTGCCGCTGTTCTTCAAGATCGTCTCGGCGCTCTATCGGCCGGAACATTTGACGTTAATACTGCTTGTGCGGGCTTCGTTACAGCATTAGACATTGCAGCAAAATACATTATCTCAGATCCGCAATATCAACACGTTTTGGTGATTGGTGCCTATGCAATGAGCAAATATTTAAATATAGAAGATAAAAAAACTGTTACGCTATTTGCCGATGGAGCAGGTGCTGTAGTGCTTTCTGCATCTAAGGAACAAAATTATGTGCCTGGAGAATTGATCACCATGGGTCAGTACGCGGATTGGATGGGCATATATAGCGGAGGTTCGCACATTCCGGTTACCAAGGAAGCCTTGGCCAAGCATCAACACCAATTGCAGTTCGTAAAAAAATTCCCTAAAGAACTCAACCCAAAAATGTGGTCTCAGATGATCAAGGATCTTTGCAAAAAAATGGCGGTGGAGATTGAAGACATCGACCATTTCTTTTTGACGCAGATTAATATCAACGCCATTAGAGAAACCCTGGATATTCTAGGCCAGCCTGAAGAAAAGGCGACGACTATTATGCATGACTATGGATATACAGGTTCTGCCTGTATTCCGATGGCATTCGCAATCGCTAAAAAATCTGGCAAGGTCAAATCCGGACAGCTCTGTGTATTTGTAGGTTCCGGCGGAGGCTTAGCATTTGCTTCGGCCGCATTAAAAACTTAAATTGAGGGCAAATGTTGGAAAAGGATTGGGTTCAAAAATGGGCGACGTTTACTCCTCGATCTCCTGTGGCACAAGAGGTTGAGAGTGGAAGAGGGTTAAATTACGGAGAACTTAATACACTTGCTACACGTTTGGCTTCTCATCTTCAATTTGAACACGGCTTGAGCCCTGGAGACCGCATAGCCGTAGTGGCAGAAAATTGCTTAGAATACATTACCCTTTTTTCAGCAGCTCAAAAAATTGGTTTCGTCATTGTGCCACTGAATTATCGCTACACATCCAGAGAGCTGAGCGACTTAATTCACGATGCAAAACCTAAAATTGTCTACTTTCAAAGTGCTTTCAAAACGACCCTGGAACAGATTGTGTGGGAGAAGTTTCAGCCTGAATTGATTTCTTTCGAAGAACTGCACGAAGTTAAACCCGCTTTAGATCAAAGGTATGAAGTGCGGGAAATACCTGATGACCATCCCATATTTATTTTATACACATCGGGAACCACGGGCTTTCCCAAAGGAGCAATTTATACTCACGAAATGCTATTTTGGAACTCCGTGAATACAGCTCTCAGCTTAATAATAAATTCCGAAAGTAAAACAGTGAATTGCATGCCCCTCTTTCATACGGGCGGATGGAATGTCCTTTTGACACCGCTTTTGCATAGGGGTGGATGTATACTTTTGATGAAAAATTTCGATGCTACTAGTCTCCTTGAACTGTTGGACAAAGAAGACATAAGTATTTTTATGGGTGTTCCGACTATGCTCAAAAGGTTGGCCGAACTTCCTAACTTTTCACAAGCAAAGTTTAGGGAGCTACTATATGTAATCGTAGGAGGCGAAGCTATGCCCCTTCCTCTAATAGAAACGTGGCACGATAAAAAAGTTCCCGTGCGACAGGGCTATGGCATGACAGAGGCTGGGCCGAACCTTACTTCCCTTCATCACAATGATGCCTTGGATAAAATTGGGTCCATTGGGCGACCAAATTTTTACGTAAAGACTAAAGTCGTGCGGGAAGACGGGACTCCTTGTGGTGCCAACGAGGATGGAGAACTCCTCTTGAAAGGGCCAATGTGTTTCCCCGGATATTGGAACAATCCGAAGGCGACAAAAGCTGCTTTTACTGATGGGTGGCTAAAAACGGGAGATATCGTTAAACAAGATTCGCAAGGATACTTATACGTGGTGGATCGGAAGAAAAATATGTTCATTAGTGGAGGAGAAAATGTTTATCCTTTGGAGGTAGAACGGTTTCTCAACAACCATCCGCTAGTAAGCGAGTCGGCTATCTTGGGTGTCCCCAGTGCCAGATGGGGAGAGGTGGGTCGAGCCTTTCTTCAGTTGACCGACTCCAGTTCGGAATCTCTTGATGAATTAAAAACTTATTGTCTGCAAGGACTGGCTAAGTTTAAAATTCCGGCTCATTGGACCCTATTGGATGAGATTCCCAAAACCTCAACGGGAAAGATTGACCGTCACGCTTTAAAAAATAATGTTAATGAGTATTCATAATCCTTTTCGGCTTTACTCACTACAAGTTATCTTTCAACCCTTAAGTTGGGAGGCAGTTTTTGCTGCCTTGTTCATTTTCTGCCCTCTGAACTCCATCTTTACTCAAGTGACCTCTATGGAAGAACGACCTTATTTTATTCCAGCCAAAGAAGTGGTTTTGCAGGATTCGACGCATTGCTCTTATATCGAAATGGGCAATGGAGACACGACACTTTTATTTATCCACGGTTTGGGAAGTTATTCGCAGGCCTGGAAGCGTCAACTCACTGAGCTATCTAAAAGATATCGCTGTATCGCAATAGATTTGCCAGGCTATGGCAAGTCAGCATTGCAAACCGAGAAGATCAGCATGTTTTATTATGCAGAGGTCGTTCACGCCCTATTAAAAGAACTTAATGCAAAAAACCCTATATTGGTGGGACACTCGATGGGCGCGCAAGTCGCGGTCCATACCTCAGCCTTATATCCTGGTGATTATTTGGGACTAGTGCTTTTGGCTCCGGCGGGCATTGAGACATTTTCGAAAGAAGCAGCGGTTTTACTCCAAAGCTATTACAAAGCCAATTACTTTCAAAGCCTCACGGATAGCATCATTGTTGAAAATTTCAATAAAAATTTCCACAATTTGGATCGTATTCCAGATTATTTAGTGGAGGATCGAATCGCAATCCAAAAAACTCGGGAGTACCCTCAATTCAAAACAGCGATTATTCAATCTGTGACAGCCATGCTGGAGGCGCCATCCCTTCCTCTATTTAAAAATCTATCACTACCGATCCGCATGGTTTTCGGACAAAATGACCAGTTGATTCCTAATCCATACTTTCACCCGGAAAGTATACAAGAATACATGATTAATGCATTAAGAGTATATCCTGAGATTGAGCCCGTATTCTGGGAAAATACTGGGCATTATATTCCCCTTGACCAGCCAGAGAAAACAAACGCTTTAATTATTGAATTTGTCAATTCGCTTAAATAATGGGAAAAACACCCTTAAAAAAGTTTGCTGCCTTCGCCGCTAAGCTTTTTCCACATGAGCTAGCCTATTTGAAGCGTATAGAACAGTTTGCCGATGTTGAAAATAAAGCTATTCTCGAGAGGTTATTATTAAATGCCTCTTCAGCTGAATGCAAACAGGCCTACGATCTCAGTATTGACAAACGCAAGTATTCCAAAATTAAAGGGTGGATAGAAAAACAGCTCGCAACAATCAATGTAGATCGTGAACTGCGAAATATTCAAGATACAGAATACAAGATTCTGACGGACGATATCTCACCTGAAGTTGAAGGCTATATCTTGGACCAAATGAAAAAGTACCGCTCCAGAGATTTTCATTTTATTCGGTTTTACGAATTAGTGGACCGCTACCGGCAATATTTATTAGTGCGAATGCGCTATCGCGCTCACGACGCCACTCTAAAATTTATTGATCAGCACCGCGTCGAGTATCAAAAAGCGAAAAGAATAAATCGTGATTTATATCAGGTCACTCATGACATTGTTGAGCAGTATCGCACGGGAAAAAGAGAATCGAAACAATGGGAACCTTTGCTCAAGTCTTATTTTCTAGACGACGACCTGGATGGATTGAACCGGTATACCGCTCTAGTTCGCCTGACCTTTATTCATATCAACTACCGAGATTTTGAAGAGCTATTCCCTCTATACCAACACTTAGATGAACTCCTTAAGGAAGGCAAGTTTTATTCCCGTAACATCCTTGCTAACTACTATTCCAACAGAGTAATCATCCACTCCAAACGGGAAGAGTGGAATCTTGCCGAGAATTACGGTTATCTCAGCATCACTCATATAAATAAAGATTACTTGCAGTATGTTAATACTCTCACGGGCATTCTACTGCGCAAGAAAAAATACCCAAAAGCACTGCAACTCATGCAAAAGAGCCTGCCTAGACTCAAAGAATCAAACAGTTCTCATAATCGATCCGGCTTCGCCTCCTTCTATATTCACACGCTCCAGTTGAACCAACGGCCGAAGCAAGCTAAAAAATATGCGGAAAGTTTTCTTCGGCTATATAGGAAGGAAATATTCGAACACCGCTGGCACACTTTTTTTTCATTTTATCTAAAAGCCCTGATTTCTTTGAAAAATTGGGAACAGCTTTTGATCGTTTTTGATAATTATGATTTGTTAGAGCTTGATAAAAAGTACCAGCAGAAAGCAAATTATTTACCGACCTTACCCTGGTTCCACTTTCTCGCTTCTTTCAAGCTTGGGCACTTGGACAAAGAACATTTTTTAAATCAATTATATCAATCATGCGGCGAGTATTTGAGCAGCTCTGCGAAGCGAAACCACATTAACTCGCTCTGCCAAGAGCTGCAATCTTTTGCTCCAGCAGTTTTTTCCCAGTTTTCACACACCTATTTACAACCTAATACTCAATAACCGATTATGGACATCGTTACGGCAACCGCCATCACACTTACCTTATATGCTTTAGCGATCCTCTTTTTCGTTATTCGCGGCTCACTGAAGATTAAATCTATTGGGGACTACGCCCTTGGAAGTATTCAGTTTTCTCCCTATGCTGTGGGTCTTTCTTTGGCTGCGAGTATGACAAGTGCTGCAACTTTTATTATTAACCCGGGCTATGTTAGCCTATACGGCTGGAGCGCTTTTCTCAGCTTTGGCGTATTTTTGCCATTGGCTGCTTTCGTATCACTAATCGTGCTCACAAAGAGCTTTCAAAATTTTGGTGGGCAAGTAAAGGCTCTAACATTGGCCCAATGGATCGGTAAGAAATATCATAATAAATGGTTTTCCCTCTTTTTTGCTTTTTTGTCCCTGCTTTTAATCACTTTTATTGTACTCATTTGTGTCGGACTTACGAAGGTGATCTCCAAAGCTCTTGATGCTGATGAGTTTTGGGTGCTCACTTGCGTAGTTAGCTTTATTTTCGGTTATATGATGTTTGGCGGGGCGAACTCAATGGTTTATACAAATACCATTCAGGCTGTTTTGATGAGCATCGTAGCGATTATTTTACTGACGTCCGGCTATTCGTACTTTTCAGAGGGTATCCACGGATTTATTGACCAACTCAACGCTGTTGATCCTCGCCTCACTCAATCCACTTTTGCAAACAGCCCGATGTTTCGAGACTATTGGGAAATAATTTTCTTTCAGATCGTGGTAGGGGCTGCTATTGTTTGTCAACCGCATATTATAACTAAGTCCCTTTTGCTTAAAAGTAAAAAAGACATCCGAGCCTATCTGACGACCGGTATTTTGGTTCAGATTTTATTTTTCTTGGTTGTAGCTGCGGGGTTTTACGCCCGTTTGTCCTTTCCTGACCTCGAGGTAGATGGAGCTCCTCTCAGCATGGATGATATCATTCCCCAATTCGTAGTTTCCGAATTTCCTGTATGGGTAGCGTTGATCTTGATTATTGGGTTGATTTCTGCAGGACTGTCCACTCTGGAGGGCTTAATCCAGTCCATGTCTACCACGATCACGTCTGATATCATAGAGCCTCTAAGCCCATCGGGATTAGAGCCTCAATTGATGATTTGGCTCAATCGAGGGATTATAGTAATTTTAGCTATTGCCACCATAGTTATTTCCTGGCAGCAGATTCAACATCCAAGATTGAGTGTTAGCATTCTCGCCCTAAATGGTGTTTATGCTTTTTTCTCAGCAGCTTTTGTTCCGGTAATTATGGGGATTTTCTTCAAAAATGTACCGCTCTTGGCTCCCGTTGCGGCTTCTGTTGTAGCGGTGGTAGTTCACTTTTCCATTTACTACGGGTCTCTTCTTCCTTACACGCAGGATGAGGTTGGCAATCCCGGTGCCGCTGCAGCTATAGCTATTCTTGCCGCTGTTTTAGTTGGCTTTGTAATCTTCTTCTTTCATCGCAGGAAAGGCCTTTTGTCAAATTAACTTATACTGAGGAAATAAATATAAGCCGGGCAGCTAGGCAATTAAATTTTGTATAGGCTTTACAGGTGGTCTTTCCAGGCTCCTTTTGCTCTCCGACGAGGGCGAGCTAAAAATTGCCGACAATATGCCAGTTCATTCTTTGCACGCTCACTGATCACAGAATCCTTCGTATCTTACCAGCAGTAGGAGACATAACCGCAAAAACGGGATGCTTCCTTATATCACGAATCGGTGACTCATGATAAAAATTTTTAGGAAAATACGTAAAACCTTACTGGAAGAGAATCGGATTAAAAAATATCTGCTCTATGCTCTGGGAGAAATCATTCTTGTTGTTATCGGTATTCTGATCGCCTTACAAATCAACAATGCCAACCAAAAAAACTTGAATAGGGAAGCTTTGAATGGTTACCTCAATAGCATTGCTCAAAATATCGAAAGTGATCTTAAAAAGGCCGAAACTATCAAAGAGTTTTGGCTTGATCTCGTTCCCCGCTTAGCCCTGAGCAGAAGACGGATGTACCCGGCCTATTATCAAATACGTCAGGAAGTGTACGGGGATAGCCTGACAGCGGCGTACCGATACAGCAGAGAAAACATAGATTTTATGTCTCGGGCGATTAATGACGCATGGGGTGTAAAGTACCTAACCCCCAATGTCAGCGGATTTGAATCCTTGACCAATTCAGGCTTTTTAAGCCAACTTCAAGGAACAGACGTTGAGGAGCTCCTTTTTAATTACTACAATTTACTGGAAGAGTTAACCATACAAGAGAGTAACTATAACCAAACTCTTCAAAACTCTTTTGATGACTTTGTTAGTGCCGACCTTGAGGGCACCTATACTTTTTTTAACTCAGCAACTCAAACCTGGGGAGCTGATTTAGTGGAAAAACTACCGAGACTAGTGGATGAAATCGCCTTTCATCCCAGTCTAACACCCATTTATTTTTATCCCGAACATCTCATTGTGAAATATGAAAATTTATTGATCATGGGAGAAGCCTTGCGGGAAATGATACTAAGTGGGGAGGAGGATTACACGCGTGAAATTGAGAATCAACTCGCCCGGGTTTTCGACCAATATGCCAACAGCCCCTACCCTACTGTCATGCAGCATGGATATCGCACACAGGATTACAGCTATGCTGTAGCCAGCCCAAACCAAAACCAAGCGGTAAACTTGCAATATTTAGGAGCACATAGCACTGTCCAGTTTGACTCTGTCGCCTGGGCCGTTATATATTGGTTTGTGGGAAATGGGGTGGTGGATGCCAACCGTGTCAAAGACTTTTCAAAATTTACGACATTGCGTCTCAGAATGCGGGGAGTAGAAGGGGGTGAGCAAATAAAAGTTAGCTTAAAAGATAAATCGAACCCCACGGATGGTTCAGAAACAAAAGTTCCCCTAAACTTGACCAACGAATGGAAAGATTATGAAATACCTCTCTCTAGTTTTGCTCCGATCCAACTGGAGGAGATATTCATGGTGGCCTCAATCATCGTAGAGCATCAAGCCTGCGCCATAGAGATAGAGTCTATTGAGTATTTGAAGTGAGTAACTTTTGAGGAGAACTTGAAAAGGTTTCATCGTGAAGTGCTTTATTCAACCATTTAAATGTTAAGCTATCCGGCAACTCATTTTGATTTTAACATTATTCTCTGGCGTCAACACCTATTCCCAGACTGACTTATGCGACTGTCACAAATATTATTTAAAAGCTGAAAAGGCTTACTTCTCCAATAATCAGGATTTCACTGTTTATTATTATAAAAAAGCTTTTTCGAATTCAGTATTTGATAATATTGCGAAGCTTTTTAATGCTGCTGATAAAGTAATTCGCATTGGTGAATTAGAATATGCGGAAAATCTAATATACTCTGCCCGTAAATCGGGAACAAGTATAGACGGCATTTATGACTTTGTAAAACGACATTCCAAGTTCGAATTTATGATTGACAGTTCTAAGTTGGCGGAAATTGCAGTTGATACTCCAAACCCAGATGAGTTTTGGTTGAACGAATTGAAATTTATGCAGACTCGGGACCAGATGATTCGAAATGAATACAGAAATAAATATGACTTTGATTATAGGAAGTTGATAGATTTTGGAAATTTTCTTATGCTAAAAAACATCTTAAATTTAGTATTCCTATTGTTTTACTATTTGAGGCGGGAAAGCTAGAAAGTATTGGGTCGAAAACAGCAACTAATAAACTTACTACCTTTATTACTAAGCCAGCGCTTGCTCAAGCCTCTCTCCCCTCATTAGGAATCGATCAAAGGTCCACTTTGGAGCGAAGCCAAATTTGGGGTATCTTGCAATTCCTTCTTAGAGGGTATACTTGAGTAAGGTAGAAAAGTAATTCAACCGATAGAATATGAAAACTCTTGGAATGATAGGCGGTACTTCTTGGTATTCCACCGTAGAGTACTATAGTTTGATTAATCGGAAAGTAGCGGATCAAATA
>Ga0209944_1000642_pt1:0-7500 | contig 15222 bp, 11 predicted proteins | sample SalPonR1_C_D2_MG_FD_185701 | JGI IMG/M metagenome (GOLD analysis project Ga0209944, IMG submission 185701) | Salt pond soil microbial communities from South San Francisco under conditions of wetland restoration - Salt Pond MetaG R1_C_D2_MG... ...
CCTAAAAGTAACTTTTGCTGTATGCTTGAAGGCACTGAGACGATTCATCCAATTTTGTCATTTCGAGCGGCAGCGAGAAATCTTGAACAAACAAGATTCCTCGTCGCTTTTGCTCCTCGGAATGACAGAGAGTTAAGCTTCTGGAATATTAATATATATTTTCAAGTTCCTTAGAAGTCCAATATCTGTGTTGCGCTTGCATCCCTCGGAATTTCACGTACAGCTACGAGATTGTCATTCCTTTGTTATCTTAAACTAAAACTAATTAAAATTTTTCAGGATACGGCCTTCCCCTGGAGTCCCTGCTGAGCCCTGCGGGCCTGACGGACAAACGCTTTTACTTTTTCCACATCCTTTTTAAAACGAATCGGGCGCCCGGCCCTATCCACGGCGTTGGTTCGGGTGCAGCTGTCAACACCAGCGGGCCGCACCCCTCGGACCCCTTCAAAAACATTCTCCGGCGCCAAACCGCCGGCCAGAATCACCGGAATCCGGCTGTAGGCCACCAGTTCTGCGGCTGCCTGCCAGTCACAGGTCCTGCCGGTAATACCGACAAAGCCGCATACCGGCTGCACCGGATCCCCGCTGATCCGGGTATCGGTTAAAAAATAGTCGCTGACGGGCTCAAACAGGCGGACAAATTCCAGGGCCGGCGGGCCTCGTCGATCACCGGCCTCGGCAACCGGGATGGAACGCATGATTTCAATATCCGGAAAATGCGCCCGAACTTCTGCCTGCAGGTGAATCAGCGGTTGAAGGGACGCATTGGGATCCCCACTGCTGACAAGCGGGACCAAGTCCTCACAAAAATGGACGATATCCGGCTTGTAATAGGACAATGCGGAAACAACCGTAGGCTTGTCGTTAAAAAGCAGGATCAGGCTGCTTCGGACATTTCTGTCCGCTGCCATTCGGATGGTATCGTAGACAACGGGCTGCTTCCAATCCGCACCGGAGAGTACCACACTTCCGATATGATCGACTCCGCAATCCGCCATCAATCTTGCCTCATCTGGCGTCTGAATTTCATAAATTTGTGTGATCAATTGTCCCATGGGTATCTTTAAAGAGGCTGTCCCAAAATTCAGTTGACATTTCCGGCTTGCTTTAACATATTAATTTTACTAAATCAAATTATTTGAGCGGAGCGGTAACATCTTATTATTATTTATTTATGAGGCATAAATGGTTATCGTTATTGATTTCGGCTCCCAATATAGCCAGCTGATCGCCCGCCGCGTCCGAGAATGTCGCGTATACTGCCAGATTGAGCCCCCGGCGGTGGCTATCGATACCATCAGATCCTTAAACCCCGAAGGCATAATCCTCTCCGGCGGCCCGGCGAGTATATATGAGAAAAACAGCCCGAAAATCGATCCCGCCGTTTTCGATCTGGGCATCCCCGTCCTCGGGATCTGCTATGGCATGCAGTTTATGATCGATACGCTGGGCGGCAAAGTCGAGAAAAGCGCCAAACGGGAATACGGCTTTGCCGAGCTGGCGATCAAAACCCCCGCAGCACTCTTTGACGGTATCGAGCAGAAAACCGCGTGCTGGATGAGCCACGGGGACTCCATTGTCGAGCTTCCCTCGGATTTCTTTGTCACCGCTTCAACCGATAATACGGATTTTGCAGCCGTCGCTGCCCCCCGCCAAAAGCTTTATGGCCTGCAGTTTCACCCCGAGGTCCACCATACCCGCAAGGGCAAACAGATATTGAAAAATTTTCTGGTTAATATCTGCGCCTGTAAGCAGAACTGGACCATGAAAGCCTTTGCCAAGGAGGCCATATCAAGAATCCAAACCTCCGTAGGGGATAAAAAGGTCATCCTGGGCTTGAGCGGGGGCGTCGACTCCTCGGTCACCGCGCTCCTGATCCATAAGGCCATTGGCAAAAACCTAACCTGCATATTTGTGGATAACGGGCTCCTGCGCCTAAACGAAGCCGATCGGGTAAAAAAGCTGCTTAAACAACATCTGGCTATCAACATCCGATTTGTCAATGCCGGCAAACAGTTTTTATCCGCCCTTGAAAACGTAACCGACCCGGAAAAGAAACGCAAAATCGTCGGTAAGATATTCATGGAGATCTTTGAGGCAGAGGCCAAAAAAATCGAAGGCGCGGCGTTTCTGGCCCAAGGCACGCTTTATCCGGACGTTATCGAATCCCGCTCCGCATTCGGCGGGCCCACCTCAATCATTAAATCCCACCACAATGTGGGCGGGCTCCCCAAAAAAATGAAGCTCAAACTTGTTGAGCCCCTGCAGTTTTTGTTCAAGGATGAGGTGCGAAAGCTTGGCAAAACGATTGGGCTCCCGGAAGAGCTGGTCTGGCGGCAGCCATTTCCCGGACCGGGGCTGGCCATCCGAATTGTCGGAGAAATCAATCGGCGCCGGCTGTCCATCTTGAGAAAAGTGGACGCCATTCTAATGGAAGAAGTCAAGGCAAGCGGATACTACAAACGCCTGTGGCAATCATTTGCCGTGTTGCTGCCGATTAAAAGCGTCGGCGTCATGGGCGACAAACGGACCTACGAAAACATCGTCGCAATCCGGGCGGTGGAAAGCAAGGACGCCATGACGGCTGATTGGGCAAGGCTTCCGTATAAACTCCTGGGACAGATTTCAAACCGGATTATCAATGAGGTCGGGGGGGTCAATCGGGTAGCCTACGATATCAGTTCAAAACCACCTGGCACAATTGAATGGGAATAGACATCCAATGGAAGAAGATCAACAACCGACAGGGTTTAAAATCGGACTGGATAAACCGGAATTTGAGGGTGAGCCAAAAAAACCGATGGACCCGCCGGCGTCCAAACCGGGAAAAAAGCCGCCCAATAGCGCCTCTTTAATCGTATTCCTCGGTCTTCTGGTCATAGGGGTGGCGATGGTCTGGGTGTATTATGACATCCAGGATCGGCTGCACACCATAAACGCTTCAGGCACTGAAGAAGTGGCCCAGCTATCACGCGAGGTCAATAATGCAATAACGGATATTAACCATCGGTTATCATCGATTGAAAAATCCATGCAAAAGGCGGTGGCTGACATCAAGTCAAATATAGGGGACACTGATAACCGGATTGACAAGCTTCAGGCCAGTATCGCCTCATTTGAGAAAAATCTCGGCAGCCTTAATCAGGATATCAATCCGCTCAAGGATCAGGCGCAAAAAATCGGCCAAAACCTCGATAAAATAAATGAAACGGTACAAACGCTGCAGAAGGAGCAAACCCAAATACATAACCGGCTGAAAGACCATTCAGCAGAGATCGAAAAGCTCTCCAAAACAATGGTTCACCGGGAGGCTCTCGATAAGGCCTTGAAAAAAGAAAGAGAATTCTACAAACAGAACATGGCCCATACCACAGAAACCCTGTTCAGTGAGATTTCCTCGTTTGGGGATAAGTTGAAGACGCTGCGCGAAAACATTGACCGCCTGGAGAAAAAAATATTTAAAATCCGGCAATCATCCATAGATAAAAAGGATTCCCGGGCAACCGGGGAAGGTCCCGATGCCGGAGAAACATCCTCAGAAACAATGCCGGTGCCGGAAAACGGGGAAATTATTGAACAGGAGATCGAGTAGGTCAAAAAAAAATGGACCAGGAAACCCTTGAAAAAATTCTGAATGAAGTGGCCAGTGGCCGGACATCCGTGTCCCATGCGTTGGGCGCATTGAAGCACTTAAACCTTGAAGATATCGGATACGCCAATATTGACCACCACCGCTCGCTTCGAAAGGGATTTCCGGAGGTCATTTTCGGCCAAGGCAAAACAGCGGAGCAAATAATTGGCATCATGGAAAAAATAGCGGTCCAGGAGCAGATCATCCTGGTAACCCGTCTGGACGCCGGCAAGGCCAAAACGGTTACCGAAGTATTTCCCCGGGCTCAATACCATCCAGAGGCCCGTATGGCGATCCTTTCCAAAAAAGACATGCCGGTTACCGGAAATGGCACCATTCTGATTATATCGGCCGGCACTTCAGACATTCCGGTGGCCAAAGAAGCCCATCTAACCGCCCGGGCAATGGGAAATGCCGTGGAATCCATTTTCGATGTGGGGGTTTCCGGCATTCATCGGCTGTTTAACCATAAAAAAGAAATCGAATCCGCCGCCGTTCTTATCGTTGTTGCCGGCATGGAGGGGGCGCTTCCGAGTGTAGTGGCGGGAATCGTGGACCGCCCGGTCATCGCAGTGCCCACCAGCATCGGCTATGGCGCCAGTTTCAATGGACTCACCGCGCTGTTTTCCATGCTGAACAGCTGCAGCTCAAACGTGGCTGTGGTTAACATCGACAATGGGTTTGGCGCCGGATATATGGCATCATCGATAAATCATATCCCTGTTCCACCCCCAAAAAAAGGATAGCGCCATGCGAAATCTTTTAATCATCGGGCTGCTGATCGTCACCCTGATTGTGGGCGTTCTTGCCATCAACAGCCTCAGGACAGAATCCGTGGACGGTACAAAAAAGATCGAGTCGATCGATCGGGCCAAAGAGGCCAGGGATGCGGCGGAAAAAGCCGGGCAAAAAATAAAGGACGCCGCCCGGGAGACCGGCGACAGGTTTTAATAAAACCTAAATTGAGCGTTTCAATCGGTTTTGTCATTTCGAGCGATAGCGAGAAATCTTTAACAAACAAGATTCCTCGTTGCTTGCGCTCCTCGGAATGACAAAAATTAAAGGCACTGGAGCACTAAGTCATTAAGATAAAGAGAAAATAAAAAAGCCCCTGAGCTTTCCAGTGGAGAGCCAGGGGCTTTTTCTATAAAGATATTTCGGCGGCGTCCTACTCTCCCACACGGCTTCCCGTGCAGTACCATCGGCGCTAAAGGGCTTAACTTCCGTGTTCGGGATGGTAACGGGTGTGTCCCCTTTGCCATCGCCACCGAAACAAATTCTTGCAATGTAGTCTCATCAAAACGCTCAGACCGAAAAAAATTGTGGCTAAGCCGCACGGCCGATTAGTACCGGTTAGCTCAATGCGTTGCCGCACTTACACATCCGGCCTATCTACCTCGTCTTCTTCAAGGGGCCTTCAGTTCCGATGTCTCCATCGGAAGGGATATCTCATCTTAGGGGGGGCTTCCCGCTTAGATGCTTTCAGCGGTTATCCCGACCGAACGTAGCTACCCAGCTATGCCGCTGGCGCGACAACTGGATCACCATTGGTTCGTCCATCCCGGTCCTCTCGTACTGGGGACAGCTCCCTTCAAATATCCTGCGCCCGCGAAAGATAGGGACCAAACTGTCTCACGACGTTTTAAACCCAGCTCACGTACCACTTTAATCGGCGAACAGCCGAACCCTTGGGACCTGCTCCAGCCCCAGGATGTGATGAGCCGACATCGAGGTGCCAAACCGCCCCGTCGATGTGAACTCTTGGGGGCGATAAGCCTGTTATCCCCGGCGTACCTTTTATCCGTTGAGCGACGGCCCTTCCATGCGGAACCGCCGGATCACTAAGACCTGGTTTCCCACCTGCTCGGAACGTCTCCCTCGCAGTCAAGCTCCCTTATGCCTTTACACTCTGCGGCTGGTTTCCAATCAGCCTGAGGGAACCTTCGCGCGCCTCCGTTACCTTTTGGGAGGCGACCGCCCCAGTCAAACTACCCACCAGACACTGTCTTCCGCCCGGTTCCACGGGTCGGAATTAGAACCCTAAGACAACAAAGGTGGTATTTCAAGGGTGGCTCCACGAAGACTGGCGTCCTCGCTTCAGCGCCTCCCACCTATCCTACACATGCTGCCCCAAAGTCCAATGTCAAGCTGTAGTAAAGGTGCCGGGGTCTTTCCGTCTTTTCGCGGGTAGACGGCATCTTCACCGCCCATTCAATTTCGCTGAGTCCCTGGTCGAGACAGTGCGGAAGTCGTTACGCCATTCGTGCAGGTCGGAACTTACCCGACAAGGAATTTCGCTACCTTAGGACCGTTATAGTTACGGCCGCCGTTTACTGGGGCTTCGGTTCAATGCCTCGCCCGAAGGCTAACATCTCCCCTTAACCTTCCAGCACCGGGCAGGCGTCAGACCCTATACATCGTCTTGCGACTTCGCAGAGTCCTGTGTTTTTAGTAAACAGTCGCTTCCGCCATTTCGCTGCGACCCCCAAAAGCTAAAGGAGCCAGTCCTCTCACCTCCAGGGGCATACCTTCTCCCGAAGTTACGGTATCATTTTGCCGAATTCCTTAACCAGGGTTCTCTCAAGCGCCTTGGGTTCCTCGCCCAGCCCACCTGTGTCGGTTTACGGTACGATCACCATCTGTCTCGCTAGAGGCTTTTCTTGGCAGCATGGGTGCAGTCAGTTTATGAGACTAAGTCTCTCCTCATCACCTCTCAGCGTTTACAAAGGCGGGGATTTACCTCCGCCTTCCGCCTACAGGCTTGAACCGCCTATTCCATCAGACGGATGACCTGCCCTTCTGCGTCCCCCCATTCGCTCAAACGACAGTAGGTGGTACAGGAATATTGACCTGTTTTCCATTACCTACGCCTTTCGGCCTCGGCTTAGGGATCGACTAACCCTGAGCAGATTAGCTTTACTCAGGAAACCTTGGGCTTTCGGCGAGCGGGTTTCTCACCCGCTTTATCGCTACTCATGTCAGCATGGGCTCTTGCCTGATGTCCACATGTCCTCACGGTCATGCTTCTGCCCGCAGGCAATGCTCCCCTACCGTCTAGAAACTAGATACTGGATACTAGAAACTGGATTTCAAACTGGTTGTGCTCTACCGTTTTTGAATGCCTCGCAGCATTCGACCGACCTCACAATATCGCTTGTCGTATCGGTCTTGATCCGCGATCGTCATATAACCAAGATCACGCGCAAACTCTAGCCATACACGGCTCTCATCACAAGAGCCGATCGCCATCCGAATGAATCGGCTGACCTCCTTGGCGCTTTCCTGCTTTCCCATTCCCTCGGCAATATTGGCCGGAATCGATTTGCTCGACCGCCTCAACTGCTGGGCCAACTCATATTGCTCAAGCTTCGGAAACTGCAACGTTACCTTGTGAATGGACAACGCCAGTCGATACGCTTTCTGATACACATCCAGTTTGTGATAAGGCAATTTAATTTACCCTTCTAGCTTCTAGTCTCTAGTATCTAGTCTCTAGACCCGCGGCTTCGGTAGTGTGCTTTAGCCCCGGTACATCTTCGGCGCAGGGCCACTTGACCAGTGAGCTGTTACGCTTTCTTTCAAGGATGGCTGCTTCTAAGCCAACCTCCTGGTTGTCTCTGCGTCCCCACTTCCTTTCCCACTTAGCACACATTTTGGGACCTTAGCCGGCGATCTGGGCTGTTTCCCTTTTGACCACGAAACTTAGCTCCCGTAGTCTGACTCCTGCAATAAAAGTATACGGTATTCGGAGTTTGATTAGGTTTGGTAACCTGGTAGGGCCCCTAGCCTATTCAGTGCTCTACCCCCGTTACTCATTTGCAAGGCTATACCTAAATATATTTCGGGGAGAACCAGCTATTTCCAGGTTT
>Ga0209944_1000642_pt1:10000-15222 | contig 15222 bp, 11 predicted proteins | sample SalPonR1_C_D2_MG_FD_185701 | JGI IMG/M metagenome (GOLD analysis project Ga0209944, IMG submission 185701) | Salt pond soil microbial communities from South San Francisco under conditions of wetland restoration - Salt Pond MetaG R1_C_D2_MG... ...
CGAAGGCCTTCTTCACTCACGCGGCGTTGCTGCGTCAGGGTTACCCCCATTGCGCAAAATTCCTCACTGCTGCCTCCCGTAGGAGTCTGGCCCGTGTGTCAGTGCCAGTGTGGCTGATCATCCTCTCAGACCAGCTACCCATCGTCGCCTTGGTAGGCCTTTACCCCACCAACCAGCTAATGGGACGCGGGCTCATCTCCGAGCAACAGCTTCCATGGAGAGGCCATCTTTGATCGATCCTGCCGGAACAAAATCGATGTCATCCGGTATTAGCACCCCTTTCGAAGTGTTATCCCCGTCTCGAAGGTAGATTACCCACGCGTTACTCACCCGTGCGCCACTCTACTCGCCAAAAGCAAGCTTTCGGCTTTCTCGTTCGACTTGCATGTGTTAAGCACGCCGCCAGCGTTCATTCTGAGCCAGGATCAAACTCTCCAGTTAATCCTATAAATCCTTAATAACCACCCCTTACAGGATGGCTCGTCTCTACTCGTACTTGGACCCGGCTCTGTCTTACCACTATTTAGTTTTCAAAGATCAAAGGCTATATTAGGATCAAAAAAAATTGCCCCTTATTCTTATCAAGGACAATTTTTATTTATAAACTTTGTCCGGTTGCCTGTCAATAGAAAATGCTGGTTCTCTTTAAATTTTTAAAGTCTGGATTTGTCGCTACCAACGACACGTTATGCGCTTTCTGTAACCAGACGTTGCGTTTTTACATGTCATGTAAAGCTTTGTCAATATGAAATTTCATAAAAATTTAATTTGACAGTCTCGTAAAAAGTCAGTTTAGAGATGGCAAAGTAAAAAGTTCAAGATCAAGGCGCGCAAAATCCCGAGGAATACAGCGTACTTAGCTGTACGTGAAATTCCGAGGGATGGAAGCGCAACACAGATATTGGACTTTTTACGAAGCCATCTAATTTAGTTTATTCGAGTCCGTAACATGCCTTGAAAACCCGATGCCATGGGCTTATATAAACTCATAGGGTATTTAAGACCTCCCGGATACACGCATAAACGGAATCCATCTCGGATTGGGTGATGCAATACGGCGGCAGTATATAGAGGACATTGCCAAGCGGCCGCAGCAAAAATCCGGCTTCGATGAAACGCTTTTTGATGACGGGCCCGATACGGCTCAAGTAGCCGGATTCCTTATCATCCTTGATATTCATGGCAGAAATGGTCCCGCATATGCGATCTTTTTCCAGCAGCGGATGCCCCCGGAGCATCTCCATCCCTTGTCGGTGCCACGTCTCTATTGCCCGGAATCTATCCTGTCTGCTTTCGAGCAGATCCAGGGAGGCAAGGCCGGCAGCGCACCCCAAGGGATTGGCCGTATAGGAATGCCCATGATAAAGCGTCTTGTATGGATCGTCCGCATAAAAGGCATCGTATACGCTGTCCGTACAGACAGTCGCCGCCAGCGGCATAAATCCGCCGGTTATGCCCTTGGACAGGCAAATGATATCCGGCGTGACAGCCGCTTTCTGACAGGCGAAAATTTCCCCGGTGCGGCCGAATCCGACCATCACCTCGTCAAAAATGGCCAGAATATCGTAGGGGGCCAACTGTTCCCGCAGCTTGGCCAGAAATGCCGGCCGGCACATCCGCATGCCGCCGGCTCCCTGGATAAGCGGTTCAATAATTAACGCGGCATACTGCTCCCCGTATTTATCGAGAAAATCACAGAGAACGGCTAAACTCCGCTCTTCTGTCGCAGCCGGATCCGAATCCGCCGTATATGTCTCCGGGTACGGAATAAAATCCACGTCAAACAGGATTTCGCCGAACGCATCGGTAAAAACCGACCGGTGGCTGACCGACATCGCCCCCAGCGTATCCCCGTGATACGCCCCTTCAAAGGCCAGAAAACGGGTTCTGGATTTAACGCCCCGGTTCTTCCAATACTGGAAGGCCATTTTAAGCCCCACCTCAACCGCTGTTGAGCCGTCATCGGAGTAAAACACATGGTTTAAGCCATCGGGCAGAATGCCGACCAGACGGTCCGCCAGTTTTTCGGCCGGCTCGTGGATCAGGCCGGCGCATATGACATGCTCCAGCTGTCTGGCCTGCTGACAGATGGCCTCGACAATCTCGGGCTGGGTATGGCCGTGAAGGGTTACCCACCAACTGGAGATGCAATCCATCAGGCGGCGGCCGTCCGCAAGCTCCAGCATGATCCCGTCTGCGGATACCACCCGCGGCAAGTCCGGCAACGTCTTCATCTGGGTAAACGGGAGCCAGACAGATGTTTCTTTGTAATCCATCGCTTGACAGTCTCGTAAAAAGTCGATTTTGGGATGGCAAAGTAAAAAGTTCAAGATCAAGGCGTCGCAAATCCCGAGGAATGCAGCGTACTTAACTGTACGTGAAATTCCGAGGGATGGAAGCGCAACACAGATATTGGACTTTTTACGAAGCCATCAATTTTTATTTTATTTTCAGGTTGTTCGCTGCCGCTCGAAATAACAAGGCGGACGCTTTTTAGTATAGTTAACCCGCCCATTGGCTAAATATCTCTTCAAGCCTCCGGTGATTTATCTCCGGCAGCGGCGCCAACTCCGCCAGAACTTCCGTATTGCCGTAGTATTCAATCGCCTCCCGATTTTCAGGGTTTCTGGGGCCGTTTAGCACCACCCCGGCGACCTCAACCCCGTTTCGGCGGAGCTTTTCCAGAGAGAGCAGGCTATGATTGATCGTGCCGAGCGCGCTCCTTGCCACCAGCAGCGCTGGAAGGCCGGTCTGCTTGATAAGATCCAGCATAAAATGGGACTCGTTTAGGGGAACCATCACGCCGCCGGCCCCTTCAACGATTAGGCTCTTTCGTTTCATGGCGCCGGGCGGCAGGGAAAGGGCCGCCATATCGATCCGGATCCCCTCGATGGCCGCCGAGGCGTGCGGTGAAAGCGGGTTTTGAAATTTATATGCCTCATCCATGAAATGGCCGGCCGGAAGACCGGTTGCCCGCTTCACCCACTGGGTATCCGTCTCTTCCGTCAAACCACTCTGGATCGGCTTCCAGTAAAAACCCCGCAACCCCGCCATCAAAACGGCACAGACGACCGTTTTTCCGATGCCGGTATCCGTTCCGGTGACAAACAGCCGTTTCGGGAGGGTACCGAATCTCATATGCTTTCGCCCAACATTTGTTGCATAAACGAGGCTCAAGGCGAATGCCGCCATTTATTTAAAGAAGCGGTAAGCCTCTCCAGGTGGGCCCACGTATGAAGCGCGGTCAGCGATAACCGGATGCGGGCCCTACCCTCCGGAACCGTCGGCGGACGGATGGCGGTCGCCAGTATCCCGTTGGCCTCGAGAAAGCGGGACAGGTCCAGGGCGTTTTCATCGCTTCCTACGATAACCGGTATAATCTGCGTACTCGAATCCGCCGTTTCCCAACCCGCTTGATGCAGTTGACGGCGCACCCATTCGGCTTTTTCCATCAATTCTTCGCGCTCGCCGTCCATCGCCGGTATCAATTCAAGGGCGGCATCGATCGCTCCCAGCACAGCCGGCGGCAGCGCCGTACTGTAGATAAACCCCGGAGAGCAGTTGACCATGAAATCGATCACCTTCCGCGCGCCCGATACATAGGCGCCGAATGAACCGGCCGCTTTGCCGAATGTCCCAATCGCCACATCAATATCCCGGCCGCATGTCATCCCCATGCCGTTTTCGCCAAATATGCCGGTAGCATGGGCATCATCCACCACCAGAATGGATTGATAGGCTTCCGCCAGATGCTCCAGGATATCCAGATCGCTTCGATCCCCGTCCATGCTGAAAACGGACTCCGTCACAATCAGTATTCTCGAGAATCCCAGCCCCTGATGGGATTTCAGCAATCCTTCGAGATGGGCCATGTCATTATGGCGGTAGACCGCCACGCGGCAGCGGGCCAACCGGATGCCCTGGATAAGGCTGTTATGGTTGAGCTGATCGGAGCATACCAATGTATTTCGGTCGGCAAGGGCGGGGAGGACGGATACATTGGTTTGAAAGCCGGTGGATCCCAACAGCGCCGCCGGACTCTGCTTCAGGCGGGCGAGCCGCTTCTCGAGCCCGGTAAAACACTCAATGTTTCCGGAAATCAAACGGGAGGCGGCGGAACCGGCGCCATAGCGTGCAATATAGTCTGCCGCCCGCTGTTTTACCAGCGGATGCCGGGACAGCCCCAGATAGTCATTGCTGCAGAAATTTGTCAACCGTTTGCCGTCAACAACGACCTCGGCACCGGCGGAAGGATACAGCTCCCGCAACCTACGTAACCGGTGGCGTTTCCTGCGGTCGCTGAGTTCGGCATCGATAAACCCGTATTTGTTCCCGCTGCGAGGTGCCACTTTTCAGTTCAGCTTATGAATAGAAAACCTTAATCCGATCCACGACATACTCAATTTCTTCATCCTTGAGCTCCGCGAATATGGGCAGGGCAAGCGTCTCCGCCGCAGCCTTCTCGGAAACCGGAAAATCGCCGGCAGCATATCCGAGATCGGCAAAACAGGTCTGCAAGTGCAAAGGGACCGGATAGTAGATTTCATTGCCGATACCGCAGTCATTCAGCCAGCTCCGAAGCGCATCACGTTTTTCCGGCACCCGGATGACAAACTGGTTGTAAATATGGCGATCCTGCTTTTCAACCGGCAGCGAAATCATCTGCTCCAACCCCGAGGCGCTGAACAGCGCCCGGTATTTCTTTGCATTCTCCTGGCGGCCGCGCGTCCATTGATCCAGATACCCCAGCTTGATTGAAACAATGGCCGCCTGCAGGGCATCCAGCCGGAAGTTGCCGCCGATCATCTGATGATAGTATTTGGGGGCCCCGCCGTGGACCCGCAAAATTTTCAGCTTTTCATAAAAATCCGTTGAATTCGTTGTAACCATCCCGCCGTCGCCGAATCCCCCGAGGTTCTTTGTCGGGAAAAACGAAAAACACCCCATGTCTCCTATGGCGCCTGCGCGTCTGCCCTTATATACCGATCCGATGGCTTGGGCCGCATCCTCGACAACCATGAGGCGATGCGCCCCCGAGATCTCCAGAATCGGGTCCATCTCAGCGCACTGGCCGTAGAGATGGACCGGTATGACGGCCTTCAGCGTCTTCTTTGCCTCCGCGCCCATCTTGCCTAAAACCGCTTCAAGGAATGCGGGATCCATATTATAGGTATCCGGTTCGATATCCACGAATACCGGTATCGCGCCCAGGCGCCGAATCG
>Ga0209944_1000649_pt1 | contig 15128 bp, 6 predicted proteins | sample SalPonR1_C_D2_MG_FD_185701 | JGI IMG/M metagenome (GOLD analysis project Ga0209944, IMG submission 185701) | Salt pond soil microbial communities from South San Francisco under conditions of wetland restoration - Salt Pond MetaG R1_C_D2_MG... ...
CTGCGAATTATCCACTCGCTGCAGGATATACAGTCCCTCAAACGCGGTATCGACAAAAAAGGTATTAAACTGATAGCGGCCGCCCGTCATGTATACCGCGGCATCGGTCAGACAGGGGGAGGGCTTGGACCCAGCCGCCAGTCGGCGGCTGGCCCGCCGCATCGCTATCGCAAAGAATAGTGGCCGAGGCTTCCCTAGCAGGGATATGAGAGAAAATGCAGGGAAAAAAGACTTATATCGAAAAAATTAGTATGTGTATATTATTGATCTTTTAATAGCAACTCAAATTAACGTTTATAACGGTTATGTTTGCCAGTAAAGCCTCTAACATGATATACATCAAGTTCCCGCAGCCATTTCATGTCAGATTTTGAGCTTTTGATTTTTTCGATCCGTCTAACTGTAATGCTTTCTAATTCGCCAACACGATCCAATCCTAAAACTAACCCTCAGGCTACCAGCGTGTTGTGGTCACAAAATTGAACGAGAAATTTAATTATATGGAGTCCATCGATCTCAAAAACCTACCAACGAGTAGCCCTTATTAAAGGCCATAGAAATGTATGTATGCTAGTCTCCCTTTTAGAAAGGTATCCATCAAAGCCCGGAGACAACTGGCAAAAAACATAGGGCTTTTATGCCGAATTGAAAGTGGAAGTGGCGCCTCTAAAAGCCACTTTGAATTTGCGCCTGCGTCCATTCACATCTCATTGGGAAAAAATAAGAACCGCTCATCCCTTTTGCCATAAGCACTATATATACTGAAGAATGTACTGATAGACGAATCCAATAATAACGGCCAGCCCAAAACTCAAAAGTGTCCCTATGAGTATATATTCCGTGAGTTTTCTATCCTTGGCTCTAGATAAATCACTAAATCGAAAAACGGATTTTGCGGCAATGAGAAACCCAATCGCACTCCACTGATGTAAGAGAATGAAGCCAAATACAAATAGACGCTCTATGATCCCAATGTATTTCCCGGCATGATCTAAAGATTCATCCGCGTTATCTTCTTTTAGATCCCATGTACTCATGATGGTTTTTACGACTACAGAGGAAAAAAAAGTAACCATCAGGAGAGCGAGCATAAATAGCAATAGCCGCGTGGAAGAAAAAATTTCGAGATCAATCTCGTATGAAAAATAATAAGAAACCACTCCAGCAATGACCAACAGATGCAATAGCTGATCCAGGCCAAATAGAAGCCGCGGATTCCAAATGGGCTCTAACTTTATCTTAAAATAATCAATCCCTAAGTGACTGACCACGATAGCCGCTATAGAAAGGAAATATGAAAAATCGAAGCCCAACATAATCAAAAGCGACAATAAATGGACCAGGCCGTGAAGGTAGAAATATACCGACTTTACGCCTTTATCTCTTTTTTCTTCCACCCAACGATCGGGCTGAAAGACAAAATCGCCCAAAACATGCGAGATCAGTAATTTTATTGCAAGATCCATCATGACGGGCAAAAGGCTTTAATGTAGTAATCATTCATTTTCATAATTTCCTCATACCCCCCTCTGCTCAGTGCCTCACTTATATTGCTTTGCGACCGATCGAGAAGCTGGGCCCATTCGCTTTGCGTCTTTTCGGGATTTTCTATCGCCGTCTTTATCACCGTAGATACCACCTGACTCCAATCATCCATAGTCAGAAGAGCGAGTTGAATCATAATATTTAAGGGCTCGTCCACCGCTGAACGAGGGGACTTTATAGCTAGTTTTTTCTTCTTCAAACTGTCAAAACATTCTCCTGAATGCACGAATGCGGAGCCATTCGATTCCGACACCCTTGCAGAGGAATAGGATTCTTCTCCCAGCCCAATGGCCATTCTCAGATCGTGGACCTTTGTTTGTTTGATCGCCGCTTTTAAATGGATCGCTGCCAGCAAAGCGGTTTTCACATCTACTTTCAATTGAAAACTATCGCCCCTGTAAATTTCCCAATCTTTGGGCGTATCTCCATAGGCGTTAAGCACCCGCTTTAAAGGCTCCATCCAGCTATCAACCTGCCCCCTCTGAGAATCGATGATGTCTCCCGTTATTACCGCTGTCATTATCTATCTTTATCCAAAGATATTTGTTTTAGAGACGATAAACAAATATATCGTACTATAAGCAGATATTTCATATTATCGTATTGTAGGCAGATACTTTATATTATCGTACTATAACAGAATAGCACTTCTTAATCGCATGCAGACCGTAAAAAACATACCTACCGGCGATATGGATATGCTCAAATAAAACGAAATCTAGTGTCACTACCTCTCCATTCGATAATGAGCAAGTTCTAATCTAACAAACAATCCACGCGGGCTTTTCAATATTTATTTGTTCATAATAACAGCTCAAGTGCTAGAGAAAGAAAAGGAAATAGATTTTGCCTATTTAGACTAATAATAAAGTGGAGTAAAATCTGCTCTTATTTGGGCTACAGCTAAACTAAAATACATAGCCTAGCTTTAATTAGTTAAATACAGGATAATATGAAACCGAAATCTTATGCGAATGACGAACTGGAAATCACCTTCGATCTAAAGAAGTGCATGCATTCCGAACATTGTTGGCGTGAACTCGGGTCTGTTTTCGACCCCAAAAAGCGCCCGTGGATTGATCCGGATGGTGCTGACGCAGCACGAATTCGCGATCAGGTCGGACGCTGTCCTTCCGGTGCATTATCCATAAACTTAAAAAACGAAAATATGAGTGATCAAAAATCGACAAGTAATGCCGTAGAAATGAAGCCCTTACCCAATGGTCCTGTGATGATACAGGGAAATTTAAAATGGAAAAATCAAAGTGGTGAGGAAAAGGTAGTAGAAGGACCTTGCGCCTTATGCAGATGTGGCGCTTCAGACAACAAGCCCTTTTGCGATGGGTCGCACAATAAAATAGGATTTAAAGCGGACTAGAATAAAATAAGGAGAGAGGTAGTTTTATGAAAAAACTACCTCTTTATTGTCTACCATTTTACGCATGTTGATTAGGGCATAGCGCATCCGACCTAAAGCTGTGTTGATGGATACTCGCGTCATAGCAGCAATCTCCTTAAAACTCATATCAGCGTAGTGACGCAAAATCACTACTTCCCGTTGTTCGGGCGGCAACTTATCTACTAAGGCTCTTACCTTGGCATAAGTTTGTTCTTTAATGATACTATCTTCGCGATTCGCCTCTTCAGACTCGATCACATCGAAAATATCGAAATCATCCGTTGGGTGGATGATGGATCGACGCTTATTCTTTCTGAAATTATCTACGCACATATTGTACGCAATACGCATCGCCCATTGCTTAAATTTGCCTTCGTGATTGTACTTCCCTGCTCGGAGGGTTTTTACAATCTTGATAAAGACATCTTGAAAAATATCATTGGCACGCTCATGATCTTTAACAAAAAGATAAATCGAGGTGTAGATTTTATCCTTATGCTTATTTAAAAGAATTTCGAACGATTTCTCGTCCCCTTCTAAATACTTAGCAATTAGTTCCTTGTCATTTAATACTTCCTTTGACATACTACCTGAGATTTTGTGGGTTCAATAAGTGAAAATGTGTAGTGTAGAACAATTACTCTATAATCTTTTCGTTTTGGTGATATAATTCATTTCTTCTTTATCGATACTTCAAAGTAAATACAATATCCACTCAGTTTACGACTTTTTAAACCCTCTTAACACAACTTTAACTAAAGGTTGACCATCTGAAATACCGAATGATGGGATATAGCAAAACTTTTCGCTATAATCCGATTTTAGGAATTGTCAATATTTGGAAATAAGGCCCTTTTACCATTATACACCATATTATGTTTTGACCAATAACATTCTTAACCGACTTTTTACTTGAGCGATTCATATAGCCTTTTTAACAATATGACTGAATCTTATACCCACTATGCTGACATTTTTGCATCATTTTTTGCCTTTTTTCGTGTATTTCGATTCCTGTATATTCATTCTTTGGGGGAATCCCCGAGGCTCCGCCACCAGGCGTCGCTCGAGGGCCGGGCTATCCACGGCTATCGGTCCTTCTCCGCCTCTCGGCGGATCGGACCCGCCCTTTGGCCGGCCGTTCCTATCCCTTTCCCGGCCTGCGCGCCGGGCCAATTAATAGTGAGCAATTCATAGCTAAAATGGATAATTATAGGTTTATTATTCGCCTTTAAAAAATTAAAGGAGGGATTCACCAAAATGCCAATAGAAAATACTTAATAGACAATAAATTTTTGGACACTTCCCCCTATCTTAATATAATACAGACCTGAAGGGTATTCTAACAAACTAACCAATACTCTTTTAGGACTCGACCTTAGATTTTGAGCATCAATCAGAGTACCCACACTGTTATAAATAGACAATTGATTTGATTCATCTGCACCATAGAAGTCTACCCAAATAAAATCTGATGCCGGGTTTGGATAGATGACAAAAACAGGTTTTTGTATATCATTTGACCCGGGAAGTTTGTCTTCTAACTCAGAATTGAAGTTTGTATTCTGAGTTGAAGATTCTCCCACTATAGGGCGCTCAATTGTAGTCAGAGTATCAGTAATTCCTGCATTTGAAAACTTTATTTTCGTACTGTCATATGGCCCAACAATAATATCAAAGGTTTTTTCGCATCTTTCTTCATTTGTTACTGTAACTCTATAAACTCCAGGACTTAGACCCGTTATCTGGTTAACCCAGGTGCCGGAAGACTCCCATGAATAATCCAGGCCGTCTGGTAAAACGGTAGCAACTCCATCTGCACAATCATCGCAACTGGCATCCTGGGACTCTAAGTGTATAGAATCCCATTTCGAGTAAATAGAAACCGATGCTACTCCTATACATCCTTCACTATCAGTGACTGTGACCGATGAATTGCCACCACACAACTCGCTTGTGGCTTTTTCTGCCGAGCCATTCTCCCATCTGTAAGAAAAAGGTTCTGAACCACTCAAAGCAAATGCAGTGGCTTCGCCATCACATGGTGTCAAACAATTATCTGGTTGAGTTGGCAAGGCGACAGTTTTGACCTTACACAAGTCACAATTCCCTGCTTCCCTATCTCCACTAAAAGTCCAACCTTTGTTTCTGATTAAGCGGTTTCTGGCTGTTCTTACTTCAGTTGAATATTCCAGGCTATCCATATTCAGCTTCACATCCTCTGAAATATCTTTATTTTCACTCCAACCTAGCAATGTCAAAGAATAGTTTCGGCAATCCATTCCAGAATCGTAGAACATATTATTATTAAGCCTAGAAGAGTAGCCCAAGTTGTTAAGCCTCCAGCTACTCAAGTCTTGATTAAATTCTCTTGCCCCGAAAAATAAATTTGTAAAATGCCTTACCGAACTCACATTCCAAGAAGATATATCTTGATTAAATGATGAGGCCCCTTCAAACATTCCACTCATACTAGTGACTTGACTGACATCCCAAGTTGAAACATCTCCGTTGAATAAGGTCGCACCTTTAAACATACTTCCCATGCTAGTGACTTGACTAACATCCCAATGAGATAAATCTGCATTAACTTTAGAAGCTCCTTGAAAAGCGTAGTCTAGTCCCTCAGCGTTCCTTAGATCCGGAGAGTCTGTTGCATTTAATTCCAAGTTAGTGCTGCCAGAAAATTCTAAAACTTCCCATCTGACAGCACCCCAGTTTTCTATGGACAAAAGCTTTTCTTTATCCCCAAAAGGTATACTCATTCTAGGCAAATTGCCGATAATTTCTACTCTGTAATTACCAGGCGAAGGAAAGTCAATCTGAATAAAACCTTTACTTTTTATCCCATATAAAGTATCCTTTACATTAGGAACATGTAGGGCTTCATAATACAAATCAAAATCAATGTCATAGTCAGAATTCAAATCTGCCATAAACCGTATAAAGCTCGATCCTGAAAGACCAACATTTGTATTCCAAATAGTAACAAAGTTATCTTCAGAGCCAGGTTCAATTTGACAAACGGGCCGTACCTGGTCACGAGAGATATCCCAGTTTTTCTCCTCAATAAGAAAATTTCTTGCACTTTCGCTCCAGGCCGGATACACCGCCCCGTCATTTCGGAGCACAATACCTTCGGGGATATTAGACTGTTCAGCCCATCCTTGAAGAGTAAGACCATAGTTTTCACAAGTCATTCCTCTTGCGCTATGAAACATGTCTCGCATGTCTTCAGCACTCGATATATTCCAACTTCCTAAATCTGCATTGAATACCGAACTTGACTTGAACATCGCATAAAAATCACTGCACGCACTCGTATTCCAGTCCCCTATGTCACTATTAAATTCTTTTGCTCTAAAAAACATCCTATTCATTGAAAGCACATTTTCTACATTCCATCTACTCAAGTCACCATTATAATTGGAATATGCAAACATAAAGTCCATATCAGTAACATTAGAAACATCCCAATTTGAAATATCCGCAGAAAATCTTTTCAGCGAATTAAAAGCTGAAGTCATATTTGTCACTTTACTAACATCCCAATTTCCTATGTCTCTATTAAATCCGAAAGCTTTTAAAAAAATGGCCTCCATGTTCTCGACGCTTCCAACATTCCAAGCTGAAATATCTGCATTAAAGCTATCCGTTTCTGCAAAAGTATAACTCATATTCTGCACACTATCCACCTGCCAGTTTGAGATATCAGAATTGAATTTTTTTGCTCCCATGAAGGTGGCTTCCATATTTTTCACATGACTTACATCCCAATTTTCAAGACCCCCTTCCAGACTGGTCGCATCTCTAAAGGCCATTCGAAAGTTGCTCACCTGACTTAAATCCGGTGTATCATCAGCCTTTATTTTTAAATTACTACAGCCATCAAAAGCTCCCAGGAAAGTGGTCCAGGCGACATTCCCCCAGTGATCTACACTTAAAATTTTATGCAAATCATTTTTTATGGGAAAAGAATACTGACCGTCAAATTTTAATCGTGTAAATCCGCCAGACATCTCGACCTTGTAAACGCCCGTATCAGGAAAAGTTATTGGAGAATTATTTGTAATATAATAAATCGTATCATTAACCGTCGAATCTATCGCGCTTTCCCAATATACATCGAAATTATATCTTCCCTTTACAGGGATTAGTATTTGATTATTATCGGTATATCCTGGTAGATTCGTTCTCCAAGTTGTTCTGAAATTACTAGAATCACCAACCGTCATTCGACAATTAGACCTTTCCAAATCGCCTTTAAATGTCCAGTTTTTTTCTTTTCGCAATTTGTTCCTATCCTCTTTATAATCAGATAAAAATATTAAGCCAATAGCGCCAAGATTTATGTCATCTGGTGTTTCTGGATTATTAGCCCACCCTCTAAGTGTCTCACTGTATAATTCGCAAGAAATTCCTGAACCCGACAACATCTCCCTCGCAAGTTCCAAACTTGTCAAGTCCCAATCAACTAAACTTTGATTAAAACTAGATGCGTTTTTAAACAAACCATCCATGAGCTTGACATTTGAAACATCCCACTTAGAGACATCCATATTGATTTTTGAGCAACCAGCAAATGCATTTCTCATATCCTCTACATATTCGAGATTTGGCTCGTCAGTAGCCGAAATTATCAAATTCCCAATTCCTTCAAAAGAATTCCTCAGACTCTGCCAGGGGATATTTCCCCATTGAAGGATTTCTTTTAATTTATTTTTCTCTGATCGTATGCTAGTATAATAAAAACCCATAGACCCCATAAACTCGAGCCTATATTCTCCAGGAAATGGGAGTTGAATTGTAGTTGTGATTTCATAAATACCAGATATTGTGCCATTCACTGAGGAGTCTTGAACTGACTCCCAATAAATATCATAATTGATTTCCTCGAGATCAACCATTCGAACTACTATTTCATTCGAATCTGAAAATCCGGAATTGCGTGTATCCCATATAGTGATGAAATTTACACTGTCTCCGGGAATAATATCACATTTGTCTTTAATGGCATCTCCTTCGATGTCCCAGTGTAAGCTATCCATCAAGTAATTCCTGAATACCTCATGCTCCTCTAGATATGCAAGGCCATAGGCGTTGAAAGTTCTATATAGAATGTCTATATTTGATACTGTCAATTTTTCGAGATATCTACCATAATTATAGCAATCCATAGCAGAGTAACTAAAAATACCCGTTGTCGAGACCAACGAACTTAAATCCCAAACACTTACGTCCTGATTAAAGGAACTTGCATTTCTAAAAACATAGTTGAATTGTTCTATATGCCCGACCTCCCAGTCAGATATGTCAAAGTCTACCAATGGACATTCCGAGAACATATTATTTATACTTGTTAATTGGCTAAGGTCCGGTACATCATTGGCATTGACTTGCAAGTTTGTACATTCTCTAAAAGCAGATTTGAGCGAGGACCACTGGTTAGTTCCCCATTGTTCAATACTATAAATTCTATCTTTATATTGATAGGAGCGAGAAAAAAGGATGCTCTCATATAGACCGCTTACTTCAACCCTATATTTGCCGGCATAAGGAAACCGGATTTCAGTTGGGTCTAAGAGACCACTAAGCGTTCCATTAATTTCAGGATCAGACAAAAATTCCCAGTAAACTTCATAGTTATCGCCACTAATAGGAACTTGAATGGTAAGTGTATCTCCATTACTTTCTAATTCTGTATCCCAAAGAGTGATAAAACTTTCGTCACTACCATTTGCGCTTTGAGCATTGCTATTAAATGTCATAGCTAAGGCGAGAAATAATAGGGATAGGGTGTGAAAATTGTTGGCTGTGATATTTATTTTCATAAGTTCTTTTCTGTCTAAATAGAAGTTTGGAAAAGTGACAGTACAGTCCGTTTAAATTTTAATGAAACGCTGGATATTATGACCCGCTCTGACTATATACAGACCGCTTGGTAAATATGATACGTCGAAATAGAGGCTTTTTTGATCCTTTTCAAATTTTAAACTCTGAACCCTTTGCCCATAGCTGTTAATGATAAGGATCTGACCTGAATCTACTCCTTCTAACCTTATGTGAAGCTTATCCCGCACTGGGTTAGGGTAAATTTCTAAGCTCGAACCTCTTTCACTTTGCGAATTTCTAAGTTCACTGTCTATGCTAAAGTTTAAATCAAATTTTTCGAAAGGGGTTTCCCCTTTTAGTGGAGACTCAATTAACCCGATGGTGTCCTGAAATTCTGAATCTTCAAATAGGTTACCCTTGAAATCGCCAGGCCCTATTCTAACCGTATATGTCTTAAGACAATTATCATCATTAGTTACTGTAACATCATATTCTCCGGGGCTTAAGCCAATTAATTGCTGGCTTGTCTCACCCATTTCCCACTGGTATATAAGATTCTCAGGGAAAATACTCACCGAGCCGTCCGAGCAGTTATCGCAACTGGCATCCTGTGTCTCTATCGATAGGGCCGGCCATGATGAATCAATAGAAACGAAGGTTACTCCAATACACCCCATATTGTCCTCTATTGTCACCGAAGTATTACCTGGACACAAACCTCTGGAAGTTCTTTCAGAATCTCCATTACTCCAATTGTATGTATAGGGGGCTTCCCCGTTCAAGGTCAATACTGCAGCCTCCCCATCGCAAGCGGTCTCACAATTATCTGATGTAAGCCTAATAGCAGATGCTTCAAAATTGCAAAAATCGCAATTTTGAGACTCTTGATCTCCGGTTACTGTCCAGTTTTTCTGTTTTATCAAAACATTACGAGCTCTTTTGGCATTTTCTGAATATTCCAAATTAACTGAATCTAAGTCAACACCTGTTGACAAATTATCGTTTTTACTCCAGCCCAATAAGGTAGAAGAATAGTTTCTACAATCCATCCCTGAGTTAAACAACATTTTTTCGTTGCTGGAAACCAACTTATTTAATTGCCACGCTCCCAGATCCTGATTGAATGAGACGGCAGATAAAAACATTTCACGAACTGTAGTCGCACTGCGCATATCCCAGGATCCTAGATCTTGATTGAAGCTTTCTGCATTTAAAAACATTTTTTCAAAGTCGGTAACTTTCGATACATTCCAATGGCTTAATGGCTGGTTAAAACTGGTAGCCCCGGAAAAGGCCTCATTTAATATCATTAAGGAGCTTGTATTCCAGGATGATAAGCTACCGTTAAAATTTATCGCATCTCTAAATATGCCGGCCATACTTTCTACACTACTCACATCCCATTCGTCTAAATCTTGATTAAATGAGGTGGCTGAACCAAACATGAAATTCATAAGCTTGACTGAACTTACATCCCAGTTCCTTAGCGGCTGATTAAAGGATGAGGCTTCATAGAACATAGCCCACATATTCGTTACAGAGCTCACATTCCATGTATGTAGCGGCTGATTAAATGACGTGGCTCCATAAAACATAGACCACATGATTGTTACATTGCTTACGTTCCATGCTTGTAGCGGCTGATTAAATGACGTGGCTCCATAAAACATAAACTTTAAATCTTTCGCGCTGCTCAGATTCCATTGGTCCAAAGGTTGATCAAACGAAGTGGCCTCATAAAACATCCAACTAAAATCTATCACACTATCCAATCGCCACTGATTCAGTGGCTGATTAAAGGATGTTGCCTCATGAAACATATAAGATAAGTCTGTAACTGAACTCATATCCCAATTATTCAGTTCACCGTTAAAAGATGTGGCATCCCGGAACATTCCGCTCATATTTTTGACAGTAGATACATCCCATCCTGAAATATCCCCATTAAAACGATCGGCATCATAAAATAATTCGCTGAGGTTTTCTACGCCCCGTAAATCCCAATCTTCGACTCCCTCTCCCGTTAGATTTGTTTTACTGAATGCCCTACGCATACTTCTAACATTTCTCAAGTCGGGTTGCCCCTCTGCTGAAAACTGAACATTAACACATTTAAAAAATGCATTTTCCATAGTTTCCCAGTAATTGCTTCCCCACTGTTTCACATCTAATAATGACTGATTTTCTGAATAAAAATATTTTGTAAAGTCCAACCCACGGAATCCGGGAGATATTTGAATTTCGTATTTTCCTGGTTTTGGAAGATGTAAATAAACAGGACCAACCCAATTGTAGGAGGTGTCATTTAAAGTTGGATCATCAATAGACTCCCAGTATACATCAAATGAATTTCCAGACTCAACTATGGGAATATAAATAGTAGAATCAGAAGATGGCCAAGAGGATGGATGTGCCTCTGAGTCCCAAATGGTTACAAAGTTGGATGAGTCCCCCACACTAATGGCGCAAGCTTGCCTATTCACTAAACCATTAAAAGTCCAATTCTTTTCATCCTGTAAAAACCGGGCGGCGGGCTCCGCAGCAGATGAATAGCCTTTATTAAGAGCTCCAAATTCAACACTATCAGAGATATCTTCAAATTCCCCCCAACCTGAAATCGTATTTGTAAGATTTTCGCAATCCATAGCCGAGCCACCAAAAAAGTCAGCTAAGGATGTAACAGAAGCGAGTTCCCATTCGCCCAAATCCTGATTAAAACTCCGGGCGTTCTCAAACATTCCTTCCATATTGGAAACTTTACTGACATCCCAGCCCGAAATATCTGAATTAAAGTTTTTAGTATATCTAAACATCTGCTCCATTGATATGGAATCAATAACTTTAAACTCATCTTCGGCCGATATCTGAACGTGGTCACATCCACGAAAAGCAAATGCAAAAGACTTCCAGAGGATACTGCCCCACTGAGAGACTTCCAACAAATGGCTTCTGGCTTCAGTAGAAGAGAAATACAAATTAGGGAAGTCTCCGCTTATTTCAAGTTTATACCTGCCCGAGTCGGGTACAATTATCGTATAATCTGATGAGAGCAGATGTTTTTCACCATTAATGTTGGGGTCGTCGATTTTTTCCCAATAGACATCATATAAATAACCTGATTCTCTTGTTGGAATGGTGATTTTGTGGACACCTTCAGAAAGTCTAGTATTCCAAATGGAGACAAAATTATCTTCGGAACCCGGATTAATAGAGCAGAAATCTCGAACAAAGTCTCCTTCAAATACCCAGTTTTTTCCATTTATAAGAGAGTCTCTGGGGTCGGCGCCTAAGGGACTGTAAATCAAACTGTCTGCACCTAAAACCATATCATTAGGTGTCGTAGGATTTTCCAACCACCCACGAAGTGTATTCTTGTAGTTTTCGCAACTCATTCCTGTGCCAGATAACATTTCGCGCATATCGGTAGCTGAGGATATATCCCAGGAACCTAGATTGACATCCACTCTTTTCGCGTTTGCAAAAGCACCTGCAAAAGAAAACACCTTCGAAACATCAGGCGTATCTGGAGCTAAAATCCTCAAATGAACACAATTGAAAAATGAAACGCCCATATAAACCCAATCTATATCTCCCCACTGATTAATCTCAATGATTTTTTCTCTATTTATAACATCAGAAAAATAAAACCCCGGCATAGTGCCTCCCATTTGTACTTTGTATTTTCCTGGCGCTGGAAATTCAATCTCATGAGAATTTGTTACTCCAAAAACCGTGTCCTTTATCAAGGGATCTTCCACACTTTCCCAATAGATATCGAAATGCGTATCGGCAGGTAACCAACTATAACTGGTGATATCTATGGTTGTACTATCAGGCGAATTTGATTTTCCGACTTCCCATGTTGTAATAAAGTTAGACTCATCATCAATAATCATTTGACAGTTTGACCTGAGAACGTCTCCGACAATTATCCAGTCTTTATGATTCTTCAAAGTATCGCGAAAAATTTTCCCGGTATTTGTGTAAGATATATCCTTTGCACTAAATCGAATACCGGTGGGGGTTTGAGGATTCTGAGCCCATTCCATTAATGTATTATCATAATTTTCACATGACATTCCGGATTCATCGAAAAAACGATATAACCGAGCTTCATTGCTGAATACCCACGATCCTAAGTTCTGGTCAAATGATTTTGCTCCGCCAAACATGGATTCCAGATTGCCTGCACTTCGAACATCCCAGTTGGAAATATCTTGGTTAAAAGAAGTTGCATTGCGAAACATTCCATCCATACGAGTTGCTCTTCCTACATCCCATTCAGCAAGATTTTGATCAAAGGTGCTAGCACCGGAAAACATATCAATAAAGCGTTCTCCCTGACTGACATCCCAGGAGGAGATATCACCATTAAATAAAGTGGCATCCTTAAAGAGGAATGAAAAGTCCACCACATTGCTCACATCCCAATCTTCCAGTCCATTAATTTCAGTCCTTGTCCCATTAAAAGCACCTGCTATATCCGTAACATTCTCCAAATTCGGAACATCCGTTGCGCGATATTCCATATTTATACAATCCCTAAAAGCAGAAGAGATAGACTCCCAACGAATATTGCCCCATTGATCCAAGGCGATGAGATCATCCCTATTCCAAAATGATGGGCCAAGGAAATTACCGAGGATTTCTACTCGATAAATTCCAGGATTGGGAACTACAAGGTAATAGGTGCTGGAAATACCATATACAAATCCGGAAATAGTTGGGTCTTCTACACTCTCCCAATAAAGATCATAATTAAAGGTAGCGCCGGAAATTCTTATAACGGTATCTAGACCAGCTCTGTTTTTTCGGGTATCCCAGGTAGTAATAAAATTGTCTTCACTACCCGGTTCAATGCCACAAAACTGCCTGTAAAAATCTCCAGCAATCAACCACCCTTTTTCATCGGTCAAATATTCTCGAAATGGAACTGCATTGTCGGTATATGCGATATTTCTCACATCCAAACTCAACTCATCTGGCGTGGCGGGATTGTCATGCCAACCTTTTAGCGTCAGGTAGTAGCTTTCACATGACAATTTTGAATCTGTTAAAAAATGTACTAACCTGGGTTCTGCAGTCAAATTCCATAATCCAAGTGACTGGTCAAAACTTCCAGCTTTCCTAAACATCCTGGTCATGTTTTCCACACTGCTCACATCCCAGGTCTCAATGGGCTGATTAAATGAAGTGGTTTCATAAAACATTGATTCCATTGAAGTCACATTTGAAACGTCCCAATCTCCAATTTGACCATTGAATGCAACTGCGGAGTGAAACATCTCATCCATATTATTTACTTGGCTTACATTCCATTCATTTAAATCTTCATTGTATAAAACAGTATTTTTGAAACACTGGCTCATAATCTCCACATTTCCCACATCCCAATGAGAAAGTCCGTTTTTCAAAGCGGCGGCCCCTTCAAATGCTTCAAACATTGAGGTGACAAGCGACAAATCTGGAGTGTCCACAGCATGTATCTCGAGGTTTTTACAACCCTTGAAGGCCTTAAAAAGGCTTTCGATTTGAATGTCACCCCATTGCTCTACAGACAGAAGCTTTTGCTTATCTCCACCATTATCGAAATTTATCCCATAAAACTCTCCATGAATTTCTACTCTGTAACGTCCTTGAGAGGGAAAATCAATTAAAAAGTCGGTGGCACCTTCGATATTTAGCAAAGTGTCATTGTCACTCGCGTTGTCCATATTTTCCCAATACAAATCAAAGCTTTGATTTTGATCAGAGGCCCCAATCCTAATTTGCGTAGTTTCACTATCGCCGGATGCATTCGTCTGCCAGGTGGTAATGAAATTCCCCGGATTGCCGGGACTTATCTGAGACCAAAGGGGGACGCAAACAGCAATAACAATTGAGATTACATATAAAATTAAATTGATTTTGATTGAATTCATTTGGATTTCATTGGTAGCTCAAAATAAATAATATCTAATATACGAAAAGTAAAAAGAAAATTTAATACCTGGTCACATAAACTACCGTAAAAAGGGGGAGGACCAAACATGCTTGTAACAAAGTAGGGGCATTTTGATCCCACTCTTGTAACAAAGTGGGGGGTAAATATTCGCCTTTCTTGTAACAAAGTAGGGGCAATTTTCCATCAATTTTGTAACAAAGTCAGGGCAATTTACCCCAATTCTTGTAACAAAGTCGGGGTAATTTATCCTAATCACTGTAACATAGTCAGGATAATCCAGGTCTTTTTCTTTTTACCGCGAAGGACACTACGTAAAACACGAAGGAGGCTACCATAATAGAAAAACCTTCCCGCCCCTACCGCTCAAGCAGTACTGAAGTTTGTGGTTGTTACCTCTTTTTCCAACTG
>Ga0209944_1000657_pt1 | contig 15029 bp, 15 predicted proteins | sample SalPonR1_C_D2_MG_FD_185701 | JGI IMG/M metagenome (GOLD analysis project Ga0209944, IMG submission 185701) | Salt pond soil microbial communities from South San Francisco under conditions of wetland restoration - Salt Pond MetaG R1_C_D2_MG... ...
TTTTCTGGTGAATGGGTAAAAGGGCCGGGTTTTGAGATGGATCAACGCTGAAACAGTAGCTATTGTTATTGTGAACAATGATCATTTCCCATCAGAATCCATCAGGCGCAAACAGTGTTCTATCTGCGAGCTTTCAGCCATTCCCTTCTGCACGCCCTGAAGAATCTGTTTCCGATCGTCGCTGTCGTTGTTTTCTTCCAACTCGTCATTCTTCAGCAAATGCCGGAGAACACATTGGCGATGGCCGTAGGGTTACTGATCGTGGCTGTTGGCGTCGCCCTTTTCCTGCAGGGTCTTGAACTCAGCATTTTCCCGGTCGGCAAGAGTCTCTCCAATCAGTTTGCCCGACGGGGTTCAGTGCCCATTTTGCTTTCGTTCGGCTTTGCAATGGGTTTCTCGGCGGTGGTGGCAGAGCCGGCACTGATTGCCGTGGCGCAGCAGGCGGAAGAAATCAGCGAAGGCAAGATCAAAGCCCTGACGCTCAGGATCCTCGTAGCCGTCTCTGTCGGGCTGGTGGTTGCCCTTGGCGTGTTCAGGACCATCTTCGGTTATCCGCTTCACTGGTTCATGATCATCGGCTATATCGTTGTGGTGATCATCACCTGGTTCGCACCGCCGGAGATTGTTGGCCTGGCTTATGATTCCGGAGGCGTAACCACCAATATTGTCACGGTCCCTCTCATTGCGGCCCTGGGCATCGGTCTGGCGGCCTCCATTCGAGGTCGCAATCCGTTACTCGACGGCTTCGGCCTGGTGGCACTCGCCGTAATGGTCCCCATGATCACCGTTCAGCTGTACGGGATTGTGGTGTATTCCGGTGAAACTGCAGATCCGACGGGGCTGCCAATCCTGACCCAGAATGAAGCAGCCGATCAAACCCCGGTTCTGCTGGGCATGCTGCTCGATCTTGCCGGAATGCTCCGGGATGTCCTGCCGATCATCATTACCATCCTGTTCTTTCAATACCTGATACTGCGCCGGGGGCTGACCAATCCCCGCAAGATCCTGTTCGGATTTGCGCTGGTGGTCCTGGGACTGTATGCGTTCGTGGTCGGCCTGAAACTCGGCCTGTTTCCCATTGGCACCAGTATGGCCCGGCAATTGATGGGCATGGAGGGATTCGTATTCGTTTATCTCTTCGCGTTCATGATCGGCTTTGCCACCACCATGGCCGAACCCGCATTGATCGCGATCGGGCATCAAGCGGAACAGGCAGCCGCCGGAACCGTAAACGGCAACGCCATCAGGATCATCGTGGCAGTTGGAGTTGCTGTGGGGATAACGCTTGGGGTTCACCGGATTATCAGTGGCGATTCAATTCACCATTACATCATTGGCGGCTATATTCTGGTCATCATCCTGACCGCGCTGGCGCCCAGGTACATCATACCCCTGGCGTACGATCTTGGCGGGGTAACCACCTCAGAGGTTACCGTGCCATTGGTGACGGCACTGGGTATTGGCCTGGCCAGCAGTATTGAAGGCCGCAACGTCCTGATCGACGGTTTCGGCCTGATCGCCTTCGCCTCCATCTTTCCGATTGTGACGGTGATGAGCTACGCCATCATTGTTGAAATGCTTGCAAAGCAGAGGAAAACAGACTCATGAAATTTTCGGTACTGGTTGCAATCGTTCCCGAGGATCACGAGCAGGACTGCGTTGATGCCTCAAGAGATCTCGGCGCCGGGGGCATCACTGTGCTTTCCGGTCGCGGTATCAGCAACACTGCCAAAAAAACCTTCTTCGGGCTGACCTACGACGGCAGCCAGAGCGTTCTGTTGATGGTGCTGGAGAGGGGGCTTTCCCTCGATGTTCTAAAGGCCATCCAGAAGATTCTGATGCCAGACCATAACGATTCAAAAGGACTTGTGTTCACGCTTCCCCTCGAACACCTGGGCGGGATCGATATGTCACAGGTCGAGAAGTTTGAACAACACCTTAAAGATTCACTGTAGCCGGAGAACAACCATGAAACTGGTCAAAGATGTGATGGTGCGGGACGTGATTACCATCTCTCCGTTTGCCAGCATCCGTGAGGCGCTATCACAGATGAAACAGCATTCGTTGAAGTCGCTGGTCGTGGAAAAAACAAGCGAGCACGATGCCTGGGGTCTGATCACCTATACCAATGTACTGAAAACCGTCATCGCCGAAGACGGCGACATAGACCTTCTGAATGTCTATGACGCTTGCGCCAAACCCGTGATCAGTGTCGGCGAGAATCTCAACGTCCGGCACGCGGCCAGCCTGATGAGCAAATACCGGGTAAAACGTCTTCTGGTGCTGGCCGACAATGATCTAAAAGGCTTTGTGGTCATGGACGATATTATGGCTGCCCTGCTCGATAGCATAGACTGAGTAGCCCTCAGGTCAGGCTCATCACCACCAGCCGGTCACCCGGCTGCAGCTCCAGATAGTCTTTCCGGGGCGGATTCAATTGCAAATGGCGTCCACGGTCATTGGCCGTGTTGCGAAAGACACCGAGGGCCAGCTCACCTTCTGCTGCCACGGCCTTTTCCAGAACCTGAAAGGTCGCACTGGCGGGCAACGGGTAGTCTGCGGGATCCCGGAACTGAATTTCAGCACCGCCCACGGTGAACAACTCATCCAGCACGACCCGAAGCTCCCGCCGCAAGGCCACCTGGGCCAGAACGTGACTCAGAATCATGGGGCTGATCATCATCTCACTCTGGTGCCCCTCCAGCAGGTGCCGGTTATCAGGATCACTCAGCTCCATAATCAGCTGTGGCCGCCGGGCAAAGTCGGCCAGGATATCCTCGAGCTGGAGGTACCCCACCATTGCCCGGGCATCGGCCTCTTCGCCGGAGGCCAGCCGATCGCTGCTAAGCAGGATAACGGTATCGTAGCCTGCCGGCCCGATCCTGCGCAGCTCACCCTCCACCATGTAATCTGCCTCAATGTGGCGACAGGCCAGGCGATCGGCATTCTCGACGTATTGGGCGATGGCCTGTTCCCGCTCAGCCTTCGGCACCACGGACACCAGATCCACTTCAAAATGACGGTGCCCGTAGCTCAGGAATTCCGCGATCAGGCTGGGCACCCGCCGGTTCCAGCCCAACACCAGAACCCGGTGGTTCACCTGGTCGGCAGGCCGGTCAACGCGCACCGCCTGCCCTCTCTCCAGCGCCGGCAAGAGTGCCTTTTTCGGATCCGGTTCCGTCTCGGAATAGTCCCGGGCCATGATGACCACCCGATCCGCCGGTTCAATTCGTGAGTTCGAGGGCGCCAGCAGCTGGACGTCCCAGCCTGCATCGCGGTGTTTCAAAAGCCCCAGCACGATAACCTCGGGCCGGGCCGCAGCCAGCTCGCCGAGTGTCATTCCGCCCAGCGACTCTCCGCCGCGGATATAGATCTCGTTGCCCTCACCGGCTGTAAGCAACTCGTTAAACACTTCCGACAGGCCGGGATGAAGAATGTTCTGCACCATCAGACGACTGATGGTGGCATCGCCGGCCACCACTTCCACCGCGCCGGGATAGGCCCGTTCAATCACCGGGAGCTTGCGCACGTCCTGGATCTCAGCCACGACAAACGGCAAAGAGGACTGTAAGTGTCTGGCCTGGGCGGCAATCGAAAGCAGCGCCTTGACCGTTTCCACGTCCGATGTCACCAGGCTGCCAGCCTCGTGGGCCGCACTGGGGACGATCACGGCTGCAGCGTCCAGGCAGGCTACCCGGTGCAGGGCATCCGGCTGGATCGCTGACCCTGAACGCAGAATGATCTGGCGGGCTCTGCGCCCGATACCCGGCTCGCTCCGCAGCTCGTGTACCTGAGCCGCAGAGGCGCCTTCAGACAACACCACCAGATTCAGTCTCTGGGCGTCATGCTTTTCGAGAAACCGTCGCATCCGGCCACTGGAGCCCAGCAATTCCGAGAGCAAAGGCAAGGTCTGGCTGGTCCAGCCCAGTACCACCACATGGTTTTTAAGAGTCACCGGTGTGAGGCCGCGCTCAAGGTCGGCCATTTTGGCAATCAACCACCGTGTCAGGATGGCTACCAGGGTACCCATGAACACCACATAGCCGCTGATGGTCAGCAGGGTGGAAACAAAGCGCTGCCAGGTTCCTACATCATCACCCAGATAGCCGGGGTCGGTCAGCCTAAGGAAAGCCCACCAGATGGCCGAGCCCGGCTCATCGAATTCTCCCCCCTGCGGTACCACGAGCAGGCCACCAACAATTGAGATCAGTCCAATGAAGATGCCCACTACGAGGAGCTGAAAACCCGCTCCTTTCACAAGTTGACGTTCTAAAATGAATTTTACGCGGTCAATAAGCCGAAAAGGCAGCATAGGTTTCCTTTTGCATGATCCAATCTGTCAGCCCTAGGATAAACAATAGATCACGGAGGGGTTTTTGAAATGCATAACAACAATGGGCCAATGAGAAACAAAACCCTCTCGATCGCACTGGTGCTGCCACTTTTCCTGCCCCCGGTTATACAGGCAGCCGACTTTCATATAGCACAACCCTGGCGGCAGGAGGCTGTTGTTGAGGGGCGAGCCGAAATCTACAAATCCGAACGCTTCCTGAATGAGCTCAGTTTCCGCCACCAGCACCCTCCCGGCCCGACTCAGCAGGGCATCCGAGGGACGGCAGGCAGCACAAGAAGCAATCGGCTATTCATGGATTTCCGATTCTACCGGGATTTTGCGTTTGATAACGAACAGCAGGGGTTTCTCCTGGACATACAACGCAGCGAAGATCTTGACGGCGCGTTCGATCGCCAGCTGGTTGGCTTACGTTACACCCTGAACAACACCGATCTGCGCATTCACGGTGACGTCTTTCACGACAAATCCCTTTCCGACATCTACCTGACTGCTCGCCATAACCTCTCGGAGGAGGAGTGGCTGGAAGCAACATGGATATTGCCCGACGCCTACTTCAACAGCAAATCCGAGACCGGTGATGAGCTTTTGACCAAGCCCCAGAGCCTGTTTTTTCAATGGCACAGGGGTAGACGGGAAGAATCGCGTGATGTGGGTTCAACAATGTCGTTGACCGTGTCGCCCGAATCAGAACTTGTCAGCCGCAGCGCGGGGCTATCAGTCAAGAGCCGATCCGTGAAAGCTGCCCTGACACAGTCATTCATTCTGCGACGGGCACTAGTGACTCTCAATGGGCAGGGAGAATATGTTCGTCGCGCCTACCAGCTCGAGGAGGGCGATAGCCCTGAGTTTTCCCGTGACCACATTCAGTTGTTGGCAGAAGTCGCTCCCCCCGGCTTGCGTCTCTCTCCCAGATTGGGTGTCTCGGGACTTTATCTGGACGAAACAGGCTATTTTGGTAGAGCCATCAACAGCACCGGGGCCGTTCGCAGGCGGGAAGCCAATGTTTTCGGATCAGTCTCTTTCCAACTGACACCCCGGACAAGTCTTTCTCCGGAGCTATACCTTGGCGCCGCCAGTATCCGCCAGGAACTGCAAGGCGAACCGGCAGCAAACCATTCCGGATTCATCGGCAAAGCAGCCTTTCCTGTCAACATCCTCGTTTCGAGTGCCGATAATGCCATCCTGACGATCAACCCGACTTTTTATCTGCACAAGAGCAATTTTGGCGGGGGCAACCTTCAACTCCACTGGCCTATGTAGAGGGCTGATCATGTTTACCCTGGCTCGTTACCAGATCAAGCGCATCTGCCAGTGACGGGCAGAACCTGCTGGTGCCCGGAACGGGCTTTACCCCGGCCCGAGCAAGGGTTCTTAACGGCTGGAACTGGAGATCGGCAATGACTATTTGGGTGCCGTCGTGTTCACAGGTGGTAATCAGCTTATTCAGGGCAGACAGCCCTCCGGCATCAAGAATGGTGACGCCGTCCATGTACAGGATAAAGCCTCGGGCATTCCGGGACAGCGCCGCCAGCTCTCCGAAAATCCGATCAGCGGCGGCAAAGAACAGAGGCCCGTTAATCTTGAACACCTGCCAGCCATCGGGCAGGCGGTAGTCAGCAATCCGCTTGCTCAGGGTGATATCCGTCACCTTTGTCATCTGGGCCATTTCCCGCATGAACAGGACCGCCGCCAGCAAAACCCCGGTGGTTATCGCAATCACCATATCCAACAGGACAGTGAGCGAAAAGCAAGTGAGGAAAACGAGGATATCGCTGCGCGGCGCCGTTTTCAGCAGGTGCAGCGACTTGGGAGCCTCACTCATGTTCCAGGCCACCATGATCAGTAGTGCCGCCATGGCCGGCATAGGCAGGTACGCCAACAGCCCGGCCAGCGACACCAGCGCCAGCAGCACCACCAGGGAATGGACCATTGCGGATACAGGCGACTCGGCGCCAGCGCGGTAATTCGCGGCAGAACGGGCAATGGCTGCAGTCGCAGTAATGCCGCCGAAAAACGGCGTAATGATGTTGCCGAGGCCCTGCCCCATCAATTCGCTGTTGGCACTATGGCGCTTGCCGGTCATGCCATCGAGCACCACCGCGCAAAGAAGAGATTCAATAGCGCCAAGCATGGCGATGGCAAAGGCCGCTGGCAGCAAATCCCGCAGTAGCGACCATGAAAACCCGACCGGCTCCCCTGAAACGCCTGCCTGCTGCCAGGGCCAGGCTAATTCCGGCAGGAAGGGCGGAATACCTGCCCCTGCCGTCCCATCCGGTAACAGATAGCTGAATCTTGAGCCGATGGTTTCAATGGCCGCTCCCTGAGTGTTGAACCAAAGAGCAAGAAGGCTGCCGATCACCACCGCCGGAAGATGCGGAGGCACCGGCGTTTTCAGTCTGGGCCAGAGCAGCATCACAGCAAGGGTTACTCCGGCAACCAGGGTACTCATTCCATCCAGATCGGGCAGCGCGCCGGCCAGAACGGCCAACTTGTCCCAATAATGCTCAGGCATATCGCCTACCGGGAGGCCCAGAAAATCCCGGATCTGCAGAGTGGCAATCACCACCGCTATGCCGCCGGTGAAGCCAAGGGTTACAGACTCGGGAATGTATTCGATAAAGCGGCCCAGGCGCATCAGGGCCATGAGAACCAGCAAAACCCCGGACATCAAGGTGGCCAACAGCAAACCGCCCAGTCCATAGCTCTGGGCGATGGGATACAGAATGACCACGAAGGCAGCGGTGGGGCCGGAGATACTGAACCGGCTGCCACCGGTTAGCGCGATCACAAATCCGGCAATAATGGCGGTATAGAGCCCGTATTGCGGCGCAACACCACTGGCAATCGCCAGCGCCATGGCCAGTGGTATGGCAATAATGCCTACCGTTACACCGGCCATCAGGTCGCGCAGGAAACGGCGCCCCCGATAGGGCTCATCAATGCAGGCTTCCCGGAGTGCGTGAGCCATCCGGAGTGAAAACAGGTGGGCGCGATGCGGCATGAAAGGCTCGTTAATTGCCAAGGGTCGGGAATTGCAACGAATGCCTGTAAATTATATGCTCATATTTTATTCATTCAATGTTAATCTTATTAACATCTTTGAAAATTATCGGACGTGAAGAACAACCCTATGGAAAAACGCACTGCCCGCCTGACGCTGCTGATCGACCCGGAAAAAAAGGCCGCCTTCGAAGAACTGTGTAAGCAGGAGGATGTAACGCCCTCCCAGAGAGTGCGCCAATTCATCCGGGAATACGTGGAAGAAAGATTGGGGCCGAACTGGCGCGAAGAACGCGAAAAAAGATCCTGACTGTGATCAAAACGTAAGGACTACCATGAAAATTCTCGCGCCCGCCCTGCTCTTTGCCACACTTTTTACTCTGAACGGATGCACCGCCATGCCTCCTTTAAAATCCCCGGAACCAATGCTGACGGCACCTCAAACTCAGTACGATGCCCGGATAGTGCAGCCGGAAAACAATACCGTCCTGACTCCAGAAGAGTTGGCTCAGCGACTGATCAACACTGATGTCGTGGTTGTGGGGGAATACCATGGGCACCATGGCGCACATCTACTGCAGTCCCGGCTTCAGACAGCATTGTATCGGCTGCGGCCAGAGCAGATTCTTGCCATGGAGCAGTTCAATCTGGACCATCAGGATGAGCTTAATCGGTATCTGCAGAGTGAGACAGGCGAAACCGAAATGATTGAGGATACCGGGGCGTGGGACAACTACCGCGCCTCCTATCGGCCACTGGTGGAGTTTGCGCGCCAGCAGAATCTGCCGGTAATCGCTGCCAATGCACCGGCCGACGTGGTCCGCTGTGTCGGCCGGAAAGGCCCGGAATACCTGGATCGTATCTCAGACACCTTGAGACAGAAGTTACCTTCCGATCCCTTCATGGACACTCCTGCTTACCGGGAAAAGTTCATGGCTGCCATCGGCGCCAGCCATCAGGCCGACGACACCATGAGCGAGCGGATGGAGAACACCTACAAGGCCCAGCTGCTCCGGGACAACACCATGGCCGCCCGCATTCTTCAGGCCCGGGCAGTGCATCCGCAGCACCAGGTCCTGCACCTGACCGGCACCTTCCACAGCGAAGAGGGACTGGGAACGGTGGCATTGCTGAAACAGCGCGCGCCGGAGCTGTCTGTGGCCGTAATCAGTCCGGTATTCTGGCCTTCGGACGTCAACGAAGCACCACTGGACCGGAATCGCGCAAAAGGTGACTTCGTTTACTTTATCCAGCCCCTGCCCGACGAATTCCAGGATGCCGAGCGGGAACGCGCAGCCATGAAAGCCCGTTTCAGCCGGTCGACCGAAAAGACCTGTGACTAGAAATGCCACTACCGACCAGAAAGGTCCGATTCGAGCCTGCGGGCCTCATCAAATACTGAAAGATCCTGATCGCTGAACAGGACAAACCGGACCAGGCGAACAGAGTTGAGATCCGCCAGGCTGTCGGCGACCGCTTTCATGGCTACGGCGGCTGCGTCCCGCAGCGGGTATCCGAACACGCCGGTAGAAATGGCGGGAAAGGCAATGGACGACAGGCCGCTCTGGTCCGCGAGGCGCAGCGCGTTCCGGAAACAGTCCGCCAGCAAACGGTCCGAAGGCTCATCCACTCCGTAAACCGGGCCCAGGCAATGGATAACATGCTGGTTCGGCAGGTTATGGGCCGAGCTGATCACCGCCTGACCGGGACTGATAGGCGCCAGCGCCCGGCACTCCTCTGCCAGCCTGGGGCCGGCAGCACTGTGAATGGCACCGGCGACGCCACTACCGGGCAGAAGTTCGGCATTGGCAGCATTCACGATCACATCCATATCCTGCTGTGCGGCGATGTTGCCTTTGACACATTCAACTTTCACAGCCGTCATGATTCCTCCCTTTCAGCTTGGGGCGTGAAGCGCTAATCTTGTTCCTGATTTTCAGGATAGCAGCTAGCAAACGGACGCTTGCCGGAACTTTCCGGTAGTGCAATACAGGGAACACTCCATGAAACTTCTTGCCTCGCTGATTCTCGGTATCAGCGCCATTATCTCCGCCGCCCTGATCGGCGACGGCCTTACCGACCTGCGCACCGGCGACCGATATGTCACCGTCAAGGGTGTGGCTGAACGGGAAGTGAATGCAGATCTTGCCTTGTGGCCCATCCGCTTTGTTGCGACCGGGGCGTCGCTGAGTCAGGCCCAGGACAAGGCGAGAAGTAGCCGGGATGCGATCATGGCATTCCTGAAGCTGCAGGCTATTGACCAGGATGCGGTCGAGCTCCAGCGCCTGGATGTCACCGATACCAGGGCCAACCCCTACCAGACCAATAATGGCGAGCAGAAATTCATCATCAGCCAGACCCTGATGGTTCGCAGCACCGATATCGACCGGATTCGACAGGCCGCCCAGGGGGTCAGTGAGCTCGTGGACTCGGGGGTGGTGCTGTCTTCGGACTATGGCCCCTCCGGCCCCACCTATCTGTTTAACGGTCTCAACGATATCAAGCCCGAGATGATTGCCGAGGCCACAGCATCGGCCCGGGAGGCCGCCGACCAGTTCGCCCAGGATGCCAAGGCGGAACTCGGAGGTCTGCGCCGGGCCAATCAGGGCGTTTTCCAGATTCTGGCACGGGATCAGGCACCGGGCATCATGGAAGGGCAACAACCGGTGAAAACCGTTCGGGTGGTCTCGACGGTCGAGTATTATCTCCGGTAGCCGGCCAGTCTACTGCGTCGCCACCATCTCATCAGTCACCTGATATTCACCTGCCAGCCAGCGCAGGATCTCGTTGGCTGCAGGGTGGTCAAAGGCATCGTAGGTATGCTGAAGACTCTGCCGCTTTTCATCACTGATCCGGCCCAGGCCAGCATCCTGAAGCACCAGCAAATCTGCGTGCAGTTGGGCCGCCAGTTCCCTGCCGAGCACTTCCCTGGCGACATGGCGAAATGCCTGACCGTATTGATAGGAAGGTCCAAGCCGATACGACTCTGCCAGAGTGATGGCCGGAATCGCCGTTAATGTGGGCTGCAGTGCGGGATTGATTCCGTGGCCGGCCAGGTGCGCCGCATTTGCCGCGGGCCGCCCGGTGAAGGCGCGAAGATGCAGGTGTTGCGACATCCGGTCACCGTCATTGACCGGGTAATTGTCCCAGAGTACCGGCTTGCGACCGAGCAGATCCCCGACCCGTATCAGGTGCCCGGGAGATATTTCCCGGGAACACACCTCCTCGCCGGTCCAGAAGACATTCACGGAATGGTCCAGCTTGCGTCCGAGGGTCTCCAGATAAGCCGCCGGACGCTCCCCGAACACCCGGTCCAGCACCGGGTCATCGGAATAGTAACTGGGGCAGATACTCAGGTGCCTGATGGCTGTGCGCTCACGAACCCAGTGCACTATGTCTGCCTGGATGCCAGCAAGGTCAGGAGTATCGGCCCGCATATCGTCAAACAGGATGGCCAGCTCATCAATGCCCATGCGTTCCAGCAGTGCGAGTTTGTCTGCCAACGCTGCGCGAGCCTCATCGTCGAACCGGTTGAACACCTCGAACGGGCTCAGCCCCACCCCGAAACGCACCCCCTCATGCCGGCAGAAGCGCGAGAATTCTGCCAGCTCCGAGGCCATGGCCGGTGGGTGGGGCTGTTGCCATTTGCGTCGTAGGAAAACATCGGCTTTGGGTGCATAAAGATAAAACCCGTAACCATGGGGTGCCAGGGTGCGCACAAGGTGCCGGCGCTCCTGCCAGGTCCACATGGGGCCGTAGAATCCTTCAATGATTCCGAGTGTCGTTGCCATGGCCAGTTTCCGTTTCGCGGATTCCGGGGCCCGGTCGGGTACCCCATAACCCTCAATTTTGACTAGACTTACCTCTAATGCCAACTACAAACGATCCGCCCCGGTAAGGAGCAAAGCAATGGAGATAAAAACCTTCGAGAACCTGATTGACTGGACACGCCAGCTGCACGCCCATCTGTCCCGTAGTCTTCATGAATCGGCCAAACTGAACAATGACGAAAGAGCCTCCGCGTTACTCGACTACCTGTCGCGCCATGAGGCGCTGCTGGAGAAAGCCGTGCGCGAATTTGAGAACCAGGCCGAACCCAAGGCCCTGAGCACACGCCTTTACGATTATCTGAACAAGCAGCACAAGCCAATTGGCCCCAGCGCCGACTCCTACACCCACTACGCGTCCATGTCGTTCGAAGACATCGCCAAAGAGATTTTCCGCTTCCATGATCAGGTCATGGACCTCTACGACTCCCTGATCGGAAAAGCGGAGATTCCCGAGGCCAAGTCGCTTCTGGAAGATCTTCTCGCCCTTGAAGAGCACGAGGCCATGCGTCTGGCCAGTCAGATCGGGCGAATGCAGGATCTCTGATCCACTGTAAGACCAAGGTCGTAGTAAGGCCGGTTTTTGATTTTGTTTGTTAACGATAATTGCTAACGTGAACTAGCATCAAGAGTGGTTTTTCCCCAAAAGGGGAACCCTCGACCCACAAAAAAGATAAGAGGATAGAAGAGCAATGAAGATCCGTTCTGTTCTTTCCGCGGCTGTGCTGGCTGTGGCAACAACCTTTGCCTCGACACAGGCGCTCGCCCAAGACACCTTCACACTCCGCCTTGCAGAAACCTGGGGGCCAAACTTCCCGATTTTCGGTGACACCACCAAACGCTTTGCCGAAACCGTAGAGAAAATGTCTGACGGACGCCTCAAGGTCCGTATCGATTCTGCCAACAAGCACAAAGCCCCGCTGGGCGTGTTTGATATGGTCAAAGCCGGTCAGTACGACATGGGCCACTCCGCATCCTACTACTGGAAAGGCAAGGTTCCCGAGACCCTGTTCTTCACCAGCATGCCGTTTGGCATGAACGCCATGGAACAGTACGCCTGGTTCTACCACGGCGGCGGCATGGAGCTGATGCAGGAAGTCTACGAGCCCCACAACATGCTGTCCTTCCCGGGCGGTAACACCGGCGTTCAGATGGGCGGCTGGTTCCGCGAGGAAATCAAATCGCTGGAAGACCTTCAGGGTCTGAAGATGCGTATCCCCGGTTTCGCCGGTGAAGTGTTCGCGGAAGTTGGCGTTAACCCGACCAACATTGCCCCGGGCGAGCTCTACACTGCCCTGGAGCGTAACACCATCGATGCCGTTGAGTGGGTAGGTCCGGCACTGGATCTGCGTCTTGGTTTCCAGCAGATTGCCGACTACTACTACACCGGTTGGCACGAGCCTGCTACCGAGCTCCAGTTCCTGATCAACAAGCGGGTATGGGAAGAGCTGCCAGCTGACCTGCAGGAAATCATGCGTGTTGCCATGCGCACGGCTTCCTACGACATGCTGGTCCACTCCCAGCACGCCAACGCAGAAGCCTGGGCAAACATTCGGGAAGAGCATCCGAATGTCCAGATCAAGCGTTTCCCGGACGAAATCTTCGACGCCATGTACGAGGCCAACAACAAGCTGTTGGAAGAGTCAGCCGCCGAAAGTGACATGGCTGCCAAGATTATCGAATCTCAGCAGAACTATCTTGAGCAGAGCCGTGCTTACACCAACATTTCCGAGCGCGCCTACCTCAACACCATGGCCGAAGTCGAGTAAGATATAGGCTGTAACGGAGCCGGGATCGCTCTTGCAGTGATCCCGGTTTTGTCGTTTATAGCAACTGAAAAAGCGCCAGGTCGTCTGGCGGGGGATCATCAATGCGGTGGATTATCAAACTGGACGACGGGCTTGCCCGCCTGTCCATCTTCTGTGGCTGGGTTGCCTGTGTCGCGATGATACTGATGGCAGCCAACGTCTTTTACGACGTCGTAGCCCGCTACGCCTTTAACAACGTTTCTATCGGCATGCAGGAAATGGAGTGGCACCTTTATTCGGTGGTGTTCCTGCTGGGTATACCCTACGCATTGCGCACGGATGGTCATGTCCGGGTTGACGTTTTCTACACCAAATGGAGCAACAAGGCCAAGGCCTGGGTAAACCTGGTGGGTGCAATCATTTTTGTTATTCCCTTTGCCTACCTGATCGGCGTTTACGGCTACGACTTTGCGGTCGACTCCTACAAAATGGGTGAAGGCAGTGGCGATCCCGGCGGTTTGCCCCACCGCTGGATTATCAAATCTGTCATCCCGATCAGCGCGGTTTTCATCGGCATTGCCGGTCTGAACATGGTTACCTATGCCATCCGGGTAATGTCCGGGGAAAAAGCTTATGCTGGTGAGCACAGCGCAGGAGGCCTCGCATGATCGGTATGATTATGTTCGGTGTCGCCCTGCTGATGCTGATGCTGGGCTTCCCGGTAGCATTCACCTTCGGTGGCGTTGCGCTGTTTTTCGGAGTTTTCGCCGAGGGCATGGACCTGTTTGCCTTCATGCCCTATCGCATCATGAGCGTGATGCAAAACACCGTCCTTATGGCCGTTCCCCTGTTTATTTTCATGGGCGTGGTGCTCCAGCGGACGCGGTTGGCGGAACAGCTTCTGACCTCCATGGGCCGGTTGTTTGGCGGCCTCCCCGGCGGCCTGGCTATTTCGACGATTCTGGTCGGTGCCCTGCTGGCAGCCTCTACCGGTGTTGTCGGTGCCAGCGTGGTTGCCATGGGCCTGATCTCGCTGCCCGTCATGCTGGCGCACAAATACGACAAGAGACTGGCCACCGGGACTATCTGTGCGTCCGGTACCCTCGGTCAGATTGTTCCTCCCTCAATCATCCTTATTATTCTGGGCGATGTCCTTGGCCTTCCGGTCGGGGATCTGTTCAAGGCCGCGGTCTGGCCCGGCGTTGTGTTGGTGGGTCTCTACATCATCTACATCCTGGTGCTCACCAGGCTCCAGCCGGAAACCGCCCCGGCTATGCCGGATGAGCCGGGAGTATCCCGGAAGAAGGAAATCTTCAATGCGCTGTTGGCGATCATTCCGCCACTGGCATTAATTGTGGTGGTTCTGGGCTCGATCTTCACCGGCATTGCCACACCCACCGAGTCATCCGCCCTGGGTGGCGTTGGCGCCGTGGTTCTGGCCATCATCTACCGGCAGTTCTCTTTCAAAATGGTGTGGGATGCATCCAAGGATACCGTGAAGGTGACCGCCATGGTCTTCGCGATCCTGATCGGCGCCACGGCCTTCTCCATGGTATTCAGCTACACCGGTGGCGACTACCTGCTGGAAGAATGGCTGCTTCAGCTGCCCGGTGAAAAGTGGGGCTTCATCATTCTGGCCATGGTGGTGATTCTGGTACTGGGTTTCTTCATCGATTTCGTGGAGATTTCCTTCATCATCGTGCCGATTCTTGCGCCAGTGGCAGAAGCCATGGGCATCAACATGCTCTGGTTCGCCATCCTGATCGCAATGAATCTGCAAACGAGCTTCCTTACACCACCATTCGGATTCTCGTTGTTCTATCTGAAGGGGGTAGCACCGCCCCAGGTGCGAACAACGGATATCTACAAGGGTGTTTTGCCCTTCATCCTGATACAGATGTTCGTGCTGGCACTGATCGTGATTTTCCCAGAATGGTTTGGTATGAGTTCCTCATACTGACCGAAAATACCGGGCCTCGCGGCCCGGTATTTTTTTGTCCGCCTTCCCGCTTTTTTGCTCACCATAGTTTTCTTCTATTCAACGTCACCTGACAAAATCTGACTGTTTTCTATACTGAACGAACAACCGGCGATTCTCAG
>Ga0209944_1000665_pt1 | contig 14978 bp, 13 predicted proteins | sample SalPonR1_C_D2_MG_FD_185701 | JGI IMG/M metagenome (GOLD analysis project Ga0209944, IMG submission 185701) | Salt pond soil microbial communities from South San Francisco under conditions of wetland restoration - Salt Pond MetaG R1_C_D2_MG... ...
AGCCGGCGCGCTGACCCGCCAGGCGTTCGTAGTCGGCCTCGGAAAGGATCACCACCGCATCGTCGCGACGGGTAACGCGTTGCGGCCCCTCGGTCAGCGCACGCTTGACCACTTCACTGAATTTGTTTTTCGCTTCTGCAAGTTTCCAGTCCATCGAATCGGCCCTGAATATCTAGCTAATCTAGACATTATCCGACCAAGCCGACGATCCGTCAAGCAGACCAGACCGAGAAGCGAGCATCCCGGGATCGCGCCGCGATCGCCGGAAACCTGAATCGTCCCTGGCGACCAGAGCGCAAGGCTGGTCTTGACCCTTTTTCTCTGGAACTACGCCGCGTCGAGGATCCACGCCAACCGGTCTTCGCTTTCCTGTTCGTGCGCGTGCGCGACGACGAGCTTGATCAGCTCGATGAGATTCTGCGCGCCGACCTCACGAAGTACGTCCGCCTGGCTTGATCGTCCGTGCTTGCGAGATGGCTGTCCGGACTCTGGCCGGGATCTCGCGACCCCGCACCCAATCTCGTCGCCCCGGACTTGATCCGGGGCCCAGCGACTTAATCGCCGATCTTTCGCGTGCCCCGACACATAAGAAAATCTGAACAGCCCGGCGGCCTCTGGTACGCTCGCCCAAATCGAACCGTAGCATCCCGCAAAGACCCGTCGCGCCGATGCAGGATTATTCAGAGGTTGTCCAGGTTGATATACAATCGAGAGATGAGCGAATCTCCAACGGCAGCGGATTCCAATTCTGGACAGGACATCTCGCTGGTGCGTTGGTTTGCCGGCCTTTCCCCCGATCAGAGACTTGCCGAACTGGATTCCCGAGTCTCATTCTTCCACTCCCTGAGGTCGGAGCATGACACCCAGCTTCCGCCATATCCTGGAAGTTCTCAACAAGCATAACGTCGAGTACATCGTTGTCGGCGGGGTGGCTGCAGTGATCCACGGCGCACCCATGACGACGTTCGATTTGGATACCCTCGTCCAGGTCAACGGCGCGAACGCCGAGCGCCTTGTCAGTGCCCTCTCGGAACTCGAAGCACATTTTCGCGAACACCGGAACCTGCTGAATCCCACGACGGAAGACATTCTTGCCGGTGGGCATCTGCTTCTGATGACAAGCGCCGGGCCATTGGACGTGCTGGGCTTCATTGGCGACAACCAGCGCTACGACGATCTGGTCGATGCCTCTTCCGAAATACAGACCAGCATGGGTTCGCTGCGACTGTTGAATCTGGAAGAGCTGATCGAACAAAAAAAGCGCATGGGCCGACCGAAGGACCGCGCAGCCGTCGATTTGCTCGAAGCCGTCTTGCAATATCGTCAACAACAGGATTGAGAGTCACTAATGCAACCGGGGGAGGGCGCTACGGGCTGCTCTCGGCATGGCTCTTGGCCTGACGCAAGAAACAAGACCTGACCCGCCGGCCTGGATTGAGAGTCACTAATGCAACCGGGGGAGGGCGCTACGGGCTGCTCTCGGCATGGCTCTCGGCCTGACGCAAGAAACAAGACCTGACCCGCCGGCCTTTAGTTTCCGGTGCCGGGGTATAACCTGGAAGGTCGAGCCTGGACACCCAACGGGCTGGAACCCTTCGACGGCGTCAGTTTTCGACGAGTCGAAACTCCACAAGCTCGGCGTCGTCAGGGATTTCCAGGCGCATCGGCGGGCAATTGCCTTCGACGCATTCTCCGATCGTGAATTCGATGACGCGCTCTCCGTCTCGGTTCAGACATGGGCCGAACGTGGCGATATTGACCTTCATTTCCATCAGGCCGTCGTCGCGCTGTTGCGGTCTTGGGTCTCGCTCGGGCCGCGGCAGCGGCATTGGTCCGCCGCCGCTCAGCATCGATGAGCCGACGACGTTGTAGCGCACGTCGCGAGCATGGGGCGCAACATCGGGCGGATAGATGTAGTGCCACCCAGCCGTGCAGCCGGCGTTCGGATCGCCGGGATCGCTGAGCACCTCGAAAGCCTGTAGAACGATGACATTGTCGTCTACCGGCTCAGGCCCGGGTGCGCTTGCACAGGCAGCAAGCAGACCCAGGGATGCCATCAGCGCAGCCCGTGGGATAGCCGAGCTCGGAAACCAGGATCCCGGTGTTTCGATTGGAGCCGTATCGTTCATCGAGTTCTCCTTTGGCTGGTTGAACATATCTGGATCGGCAAAGTACTGAAAATCCAGCTATGAAAATGCAGGTTAATAAAAGAGCGCCGTTGAAAAACGCGCTGCTTTGACCTCGTTCATATCATCAATACGAAAGTTCTTGAGATAAGTGGTCAGACAAAACGGCGGATTGGAGCAGCCGCTGTCGGATCGAAGCGAGCCAACCGTGAGTTCGATGGTTCGCTGAATGTTTCCATCACGCGCTGGCTGGTCGACGCGTAGACCGTCGAGTTTCGCCTGCAGTAGTGAGCGCCGATCAATCCGGCGAGCAGACGTCAGCCATCCTGCAGCCAGTTCTCGACGGGTAGACCTGGTACTCGGGAAAACTCTCTCGCATTGGCGGTAACGACCGCCACGCCCTCGGCGAGCGCGTGGGCGGCGATCAGCAGGTCGTTGGGCCCGATGGGCGGACCCTGTCGGGTCAGATGATGGCGTAGCTCGGCGTACTTGCGCTCTGCCGGCGGCTCCAGCGGCAGCACCTCGATGGCGGAAAGCAGCAGATCGACCCGGTCGGCGAGTTTCTCGGAACCTGATTTCACGGCGCCATAGCGAAGTTCCGCGGCCACGACAATGCTGGTGCAGACGCTGTCCTCGCCCGCCGCGGCAATCCGGGTCGCGACCGCGCCCTGCGGATTGCGGACCAGATCGGAGAGCATGTTGGTATCGAGCAAATACGCCAACCGACCGCTCACAGCGCCACATCTTCCAACTGAGGAAGGTCGTTATCCACATCGGGGAACGGCTCGGCCAGCGGCTCCATCGTTGATAACAGCGCCAGCAGCCGACCCTTGCGGACCGGTTCCACGATCAGGCGGTCGCCCTCCTTGTGGAGAATCGCTTCCTCGCCTTCGAGCTCGAACTCTCGGGGGATGCGCAGTGCCTGATTGCGCCCGTTGCGAAAGAGTCGCACATGTCGTTCAGATCCAGTCATTCCTGTTCTCCCGGACTGTTACATATGCCAAAGCATATGCTAAAAATTCGACCGGGTCAAAGATGTGTCTGGACCGCTCCGGGGCGGTGCCCAGCGAATTTGACCTTGACCTTCCCGAAACCCGAAACCCGCAACCCGCAACCCGAAACCCCGACTTTAAACCTCGTCATCCCGGAATCGCGCCAGCGATATCCGGGATCTCGAGACGTTTACCGAAATCCCCGCCGAGGCCAGCGCTTTAGTCGGCGACGGGCCTGCTTCCCCGACACGCCGGAAATGTAGAGCAACCCCAGAATTTCGTCCCAGCCGTCGGGCCGCGACGGGCAGTTCGGGTGACCATTGGCTCTCCGCATTCCGGGCATACCAGCCCTCGATCGGAGGGTAAATCCAGCTTTGGCGTGGCAACCGGAACATTCCAGACCTCTGATTCGCTCGCTCGACCCAGATACTCGACCAGTGCATGGCCGTCGATCAATTCGAGGTTCATCCCTTTGGCGAAAGACTCCGCATCTTCTGTGAATTTTCCGGAGGTAACCAGGAATCCGCCGGCCGCATGGCGCGCCGTCGTCACGCCCAGCAGGGCGCGGACCTTGTCGACGGTAACGCGGCGGGTCTTCCAGTGCTTGCACTGGACCAGGAAAAGCTTGCCATCTCGTCGCAATTCAACGTCCACGCCGCCGTCCGGACCGGGCTTGCCGGTTCGCTTGACCGTAAATCGACGCCTGCGAAATAGCTCTGCAACGAGTTCTTCGAATTCGGACCAACTGAGCTTGGCCAAGCCAGGCTCTGGTTCTTTTGCAACGGCCTGAAACATACCGTTGATCTTCGATTGCTTCAAGAAAGATCCCAGCGAGGCCACCAGAAAGAGCGGCGGGACGAGGTATTGGCCAACGGTCGCAAGCGTGATTCCGACGCCTGAAAAAACTGTGGCTGATATGTCTGAAACCCCATCCGCCTGCACCGGTTCGGCTTGGGCAAATGTGCGCAGCACAATGAACGAAACGATGGCAAGCACGACGCCCACCGGCCAGGGCGCCTTTGCGACCAGGGTCAGAATATCCTCGATAACACTCCGCCGACGACGTGCCATTTCAGACCCCGTAGAACTCTTCCGCCAGATAACAGTTTAATCATAGATGCGGTCAGCCGGCAGATCACGACGCTTTCAATCTCGCAGTAAACCCGATCGGCCGACGACCTCCATCCGGCTGGTACTCGACTTCCCGTTCCAGCGCGTCGATCAATGTCTGAGGTGTAAGCGCGCGGTTGTTGACGGCTAGCCACCGCGAGGCGGTTGTGAAGGTGCCCGGGGTGAGTCTGCCGAGCCGCGCGAGGCGGGGCAGCACCCAGTCGCGAATCTCCTCTGCCCCATTCAGCATCCGGCAGAACATGTCCGCCGCGTGTTCGGGTTTCATGTAGGCGAAGCGAATCTTTGCGTCGAACCGCCGAAGCACTGCCGGGTCGATCATGTCGAGGCGGTTCGTGGTTGCGAACAGCATGCCTTCGAACGACTCGATGCGCGTGAGCAGTTCATTGACCTGGCTGATCTCCCAGGTGCGGACTGCATTCTTCCGGTCGGCCAGCAGCCCATCGACTTCGTCCAGGACGATCGCCGCATTGCTTGCGCTCGCCTCCCGGAACAGTCTCGCGATGTTCTTCTCGGTCTTTCCGATGTAGCTCGAAAGCAGATCGGATGCCGACGCGCTGATCAACTGGATGGCGGCGCGGTCAGCAATCTCCCTGGCCAGTCGGCTCTTGCCGGTGCCGGGCGGGCCGTGCATCAGGAAGCGCCCGGTCGGCTGGCGGCTCGCCGCGGCGTGATCGACAATCTCGTCGACGCACGGCACGGTGTTCAGCCAGCTCACCGAATACGGCAATCGATCGTTTTGCGTCGGGCAGATCCTCGCCGCATCGAATGGCTTGCCGGCGGCCTGGCAGTGCCCCTCGAGTACCAGGGTCATCGTGCTCTCGATGTCGCCTGCCGATTCATCCGCCACGGCCTGAGCCACTTGCGCCGCTTGCGCCATGAGTCCCGGCGTGACCGAACCGTTCTGGGCAACCCGCAACAGCCATTCCCGGCTCACGTGGACCTCGTCGAGCTGCTTTCGAAACACCTCGGAGAGTTCGCGCGCCGGCATTGCGGGCATTTCCGTGACCAGCGTGAAGCGCCGCAGCACCGCAGGATGCACGGACTCGATTTCGTTGGCGATCCAGACGCCGGGCACCCCGGAATTCTCCAGGAGTGAGTTAAGCCAGGCCTTGTCCCGATTGTTATTTCGAAAGCCGAGCCCGCCGCCGGAAGAATCGAGCGCCTTGTCGGCCTCGTCGAAGAGCAGCAGGCATTTCTGCCGGGTTGCGAGCAAAGCCTGTGCCCCTGCAAAGCAGCGTAGCCGCTCGCCGGGGGGCAGCTCGCGGTCGTAGACGATGCAGTGAATCTCGTAGAAGGCGACCTGCAGCAATTCCGCCATTCGGCGAGCGAATTCGGTTTTTCCAGTGCCCGGCGCGCCATGGACCAGGGTCTGGCCGGCCGGGCATCGACCATCGAGCATCGCACGCACGAGCGTCATCAACGTTGCCAGGCTCTGCGGCAGGCGCCCCGACTCCAGAACCGAGCTCTTGGCTGCGGGCGCGCGCTGCATGCAGCGGTGTTCCAAAAAATCCTCGCCGAAATCCGGTCGCCACAAGCCGTGATCCAAATCGGTCGCCAGGTCGGGCAGGGTGCAGGTGTCCAGTCGGGACCATCTGGACTCATGAAGAAATCCGAGCCCGCTTAGCCGTCCGCTCGGCCCGAGCGCCTCGTGTGCCGCGGAAACCGCAATGCCGGTCGCCGCGGCAAGGCACTCGGCGGCGCTGTCGAGGTGCGAAAAGCGCATGGCGTCGTTGACCAGCGCTTTCATCCAGTCGAAGCGCGTGGCCAGCGCCATGAAGGCGATCGCCGCGCAATTCGCGTCGTCGAGTTCAAAGCGTTGTTCGAGAAAAGCCAGGTTGCGGGCAAGAAACCCGTCAGGCTGCCAGTCGACCTTCTCCAGCTGCGCACGCCGGGCCCGAATCCTCGCGCGGTCCAGAAGGACCTCGCTCGCGTTCAGACACAATTGGTCGGGTTCGACCAGGCCGATCTCGGCCAGCACGATGTCGTCAAACTGCCGACGGTTACTCGGCACCCCCATTCGATCGAGGATTCTCGCCGACCACAGCAGTGCCAGGTGCCGGTAGCCGTCGGCCTTCTCGGTTTGCGTCGGGTGATGAATTCCATCGCAATATTCGCGCTTGAGCATTGTTGGACTTCCTCTGGCGGGGCTGGCTAGTAAATTAATTCAGCTATGCGACGCGTTATGTCGCATAGAGGGATTATTTTTTGTGACATACTCGATTCGCAGGAGGGGATTCATGAATACCAACCAACCACGCCGGGCAGCCACGCCGGCCTTGAGCAAGACGCGCTTTATCGCCGGTCTCCAGTGTCATTTGCGGCTCTGGAACGACGTTCATCGCCGTGACCTGGCAACACCCTGGGCCGACACGCAGCAGGCGATCTTCGACCGCGGCACCCGCATCGGCGAACTGGCCCAGCGTCGCTATCCGGGTGGAGAACTGGTCGGGTTCAAGCCGTGGGAACGCGCGCCGGCGATAGAGGCGACCCGTCGCCTGATGGCCGACGAATCCGTCCCGGCCATCTACGAGGCCGCCATCGAGCACCAGGGCGTATACGCCCGCGTCGATGTGCTGGTGCGGAGTGGCGATGCCTGGGACCTGGTCGAGGTCAAGGCCTCGACCCGACCGGAAAAGGATGTCTTCCGTCAGGACGTTGCCGTCCAGTACTGGATTGCCCGCGGCGCCGGTCTTTCGATCGCAAGCGCCGGCGTGCTGGTGCTGAACCGCGAATACGTCTATCCCGGCGGCGAATACGATCTGCAGCAACTATTCGCATTCGGAGACGCGACCGAATTCTGCACCGAGGCAATGCCCGCGATCGAAGCGAACGTCGGTGAATTTCAGCGGATGCTTTCCCAAGACCAGCCACCGGATATCACGGTCGGCGATCACTGCTTCAGTCCTTACGAGTGCCCGTACTACGCCCATTGCAGCGCAGGCCTGCCGCAACCCGACTACCCGGTCGACAGCCTGCACCGTTTGCGCGCCCCGCAGCGCGAAGAGCTCGACCGGCGCGGCATCGAGGAGATCGCCGAAATCCCCGAAGACTTCGCCCTGAACGGCCTGCAGTCACGAATGCGCCGAGCGGTAATCGACGGCCGACCCTGGATTTCGGACCAGCTCGGCCAGGCGCTGGGAGATGCCCGACGGCCGCTGTACTTTCTCGACTTCGAGGCTTTCCAGCCGGCACTGCCGCAATACCCGGGTACGCGGCCCTTCGAAGCCATCCCGTTCCTGTACTCGGTTCACCGTCAGCACCCCGACGGCACGCTGACCCATCGAGACTATCTGCATCGCGACAAGACCGACCCGCGCCCGGCAATCGCCCGCAAGCTGATCGACGATCTCGGGAAATCGGGCAGCATCGTCGTCTATTCGGATTACGAGCGCCGAATGCTCAACGACCTGGTCAGGGCCTGCCCGCAACACGCAGACGCCCTTCAGAACCTGATCGACCGGCTCTGGGATCTGCTGCCCGTCGTGCGCAACCACTACTACCATCCGGAACTGCACGGCTCGTTCTCGATCAAGGTCGTGCTGCCAGTGCTCGATCCGCAATCTGGCTGGAGCGAGCTGGACATCGCTGACGGCATGGCTGCGGCCATTGCCTACGAAGGCGCAGTGAGCTCCAGCGAAAAGGAACAGCAAGCCACAGTGTTCGAGAACTTGAAAGCCTATTGCGCGCAGGACACGCTGGCGATGGTCAGGCTGTATGCCGCGTTAGTTGATATTGTCAAACATTTTGTATCGATCAAACAGAATGAATAACGCAGAGGTCAATGCGCTTTTTACTTCTGAAGAGGAAGGGAAAGCATTCAGACTCTGCGAGCACACGAAGAATACGTATTTTAAGAGCCAATCGTTTGATTTATGTTTCTAGAGAACCCCCCAAGAGAAAGAAAATGAATAAATGTATACGCGAATTTTTCAATTTGGAAGACAAGCCGTACTATGAAATCTGTAGAGAGGAGCAAAATCTATGCGCTCTGCTTTATCACTTGTTGTTAGTAAACCCAGAAAATCTTCAGAATTTCTTGGAGTTAGTAGTAGGTCGCAAAACAAGTAGGCCGGATAATGCTCAGATTTATGTGGAATTCGCCTATTTAAGAGATACCTGGAAAGAGTTTGGTAACGGCGGCCTGCCATTAGGAGAGCAGAATCAAAGGCGTCGCCATTTCATACTCAGCGCTTTAGGTCTCGATGGTCATGAGGGGCTTAGGAATTGCAGCGTTGAAGAGTTCAATGCAGTGTTTATAAAAAAGACAGAAAAAAAGAAGCTTTCGTTTAGTCATATTCAATCTCCGTCTAGCTGGTCAATTACGCAATTCGACGAAGTTGAACAGTTCGATAATATATTTCGCAAAGGTGAGGAGTCAGAAAAAGGCAACCAAGAATTTCTTAGAGCAGCTCGTTTCAAATGGTGTTTCAACGTAAAGCCTGACATTGTCATCTTTACTTCAGAGGACAAAGTGATTTCGATTGAGGCGAAGTTCGAAAGCGTTGAAGGAAAATATCCTTCGAGCCCGGAGGATAAGAAGCGATTTAAAGCACGAAACCTTTCATACGAATCCCAGACCAAGATCCAGAAGGAAATGTTTGAACTGCTAGGCATCGAAGCGCATCATGTGTTCGTTACGAAGAAGGGCGGTGAGGGCAATCACCTATCATGGAAAGATGTGTTTGGAATTCTAGAGGTAAGCGCAGCGCCAACTTTCTTGAGAAAGCAGATAGATAGCGCTCTCAGTAAATGATCTGATGCAAAGAATTTATGTGGGAATCCCCGGAAAGTTAATGATTGCTAATCATCTGGGCAATCGCCGCGTTCAGGCTATGCGAGGCATAATCAGATCTGGTGCCCAAGACGACATGAAAGTAGTTCGATCCGAAGCTTATGTCTGAACCCACTCTCCGCCATATCAAGATGCTTGAGCTGATCCCCCGGCGTCAGCCGGGCCTGACAGCCTCGGAGCTCAACAGCAGATTGGCCGAGCGCGACTTCGAGATCGATCTCAGAACGGTTCAGCGCGACCTGAACTACCTCTCGAGCGTGTATGCCATTCTGTCCGAGGGGGAACGCCCCCAGCGCTGGTTCTGGGCGCCCGATGCAGCAGCGCTCTCGCTTCCAGCTCAGGATTCGCACTCGGCGCTGATGTGGCGATTGATCGAGGAGCACTTGAGGCCGTTGCTGCCGCGAGCCATCCAGCGCGATGCCGAGCCCCAATTCGCGGCGGCTCGCGCATACCTCGAGACTCTTGGTGAGGGAAAAGTGGCCCGATGGAAAGAACGCGTGCGAGTGATCCCGCGCGCCTTTCAGCTCCAGGTGCCCGAAATTCCGGCCGACGTCATGACCGCCATTCAGGATGCACTGTTCCAGGGCCGCCAACTGCAGGTCGAGTATAGAAGTCGTGGCGCAAGCGAGGCAAAGGCCTGGCGAACCAATCCGCTTGGCCTCGTCATGCGCGAGGGCATCTTGTATATTCTGGCAACTATCGAGGACTACACCGACCTCCGCCAGCTAGTCGCCCACCGAATTGAATCAGCCTCGGTCATCGATGATCCGGTGCAGGAGCCGGAAAGCTTCGACCTCGACGCTTACATTGCGGCCGGCGGCTTCTCCTACGTCGAAACAGGCCCCATCCGCCTAAGGATTCGGGTCGACCCCTACGCCGCTGAGCACCTGCTCGAGTCTCCGATTTCTTCGGACCAGAAGTCAAAGCCGCTGCCCGACGGCCGGATCGAATTCACCGCCTCGGTCGTCGACACCAAACAACTACGCTGGTGGCTCACGGGATTCGGCGATGCGCTCGAAGTCGTTGAGCCCCGGGAGTTGCGAGCAGACATGGCTGAGCAGGCCGGAGCGGTAGCGAGCATGTATGGCGATGGCTGATGCTGTCCCGATGTTCTGGACCGCTGCATGGCGCGAGATCGCTCGACCGGTAAGGTATCCTCGATCCCGCCCAACCGAGAGAACGTAGAGAATGCGGAACATATTCGACCAGTACTCTCAACCTGAAAACAAGCTGACCCACGCGCTGGTCTGCGCGCTGAGTGCTGATCGACGCCTGCTCCGTCCGTTCCTGAAGTGGTTGGGAATTACACCACCGAATGCAATGGAGTCCGTGACGATCACAGAGCAGCAAAGACCGGGAATTCCGTTATCGGCAGACGAGGATGATGAGGAAAATCCGACTCTCCCCGACGCTTGTATTTTTGACGACGCTGATTGGCTTCTCATGATCGAAGCCAAGGTTCAAGCTCGTGTCGACAAGCGGCAACTCGATGGTCACCTGAAGTCCGCTCGCCGGCAGGGCTTCACGTCGCCCCAGTTGCTCGTCATTGCCGTTGACGAGCAGACCGACTCAAAAAATACGTCTCATATCTTCCGATCCTGGCGGGAAGTCTACGCCTGGTTTCGAAATCATGTCGCCCAATCCGCCTGGGCGACCGAATTTACGGAATACTTGGAAATATTCGAGACCAGGATGATCGCACTGAACTACGGAATTCGAGGAACTTTAACCATGTTTGATGGCCTGCCGTTCGATTCTGAAAATCCTTTCACTTACCGAGAAGGCAAGCGCCTGATCGGATTGCTTGGGGACGAGCTCAGGCAAAGATCAGAGCTGGACGAACTAGGTGCCGATCTCGGTGCAAGTGGCCGTTCAAAAATGACGGGAAAGAAAGAGGGCCAGGTCTGGGACTTCATTCCGCTGAAGAATAAGCACAAATCCCAAAAACTGACGCACTATCCTCATCTGACATTTTCCCTCGGCATCGATGGCGCTTCCGCGATGTTCAATATCCCGAATGCCGTGAAGGGCGGTCTACGGAAGCGCCTCATCGATCTCGGTGAAGAGGAGTTCAAACGCATGCTGATTCAAATCGAGCATAATTTGAGGCCAGTTCTGAGGAGAACGGCAAAGTGCAAACCGCTGATCTCTATCGTTCAAAGACACTACCCGTCCAGAAGTGCGCCCCCAGTAATAGACGCGAAACTTTACTGTGATCTCCGTACCTTGGTCCCAAACGATAAAACCGGTGTTAAGTTTCAGCCTGAGTGGATTGATAGCTTGTTTCAGATTATTGCCAATAAGAAAAGCAATATTCAGATCGGAATAACGACGCACTTCGATTATGACTGTCCGAGAATCAGGTCGCCTGAGGCTGTTGATATTTTTGTTAGCGCCTGGCTTGCGATGCGCCCGGTTATCGAATTCGCACGACCTTCTAGGACGTGATGCGACAGATTCTAAATTTCGAAATACGGAATCTAGTTGACGTTAGATAGTGAACTCTACTGGAGTGGAGACTGTAATGATCGACCAGGACACAATTTTTCTTCTGGGGCAGGACAAGCGACTGGAGAGAATTCCGCACCACCTGTATGAATCCGAGGGTCTGCTGCAGGAGCTAATCGACCAATACCCCGAATTACTCGTCGGCGAACAGATCGACCCGGACGATCCGCCTCGCTGGCTCATGGTCCAGCGCGAGGCGGGTATTCCGGATGTGGAGGGCGGGTGTGACCGTTGGGCGATTGATCATGTCCTGCTCGACCAGCACGGAAGACCAACACTTGTCGAGGTCAAGCGAAGTACCGATACCCGAATCCGCCGCGAGGTCGTTGGCCAAATGCTGGATTACGCTGCCAATGCGCTCAAATTCTGGCCCCCGGAACGCATTCGGGAGCTCGCCGCCAGCCAGTACGGTGGTCTCGAGGCATTGGAAACAGAAATCCGAGGTCTTCTGCAGGACCAGGAAGCGGGTATTGAAGAATACTGGCAAATGGTCGAGCGCAAGCAAAAAGCGGGTGAGATGCGGCTGCTTTTCGTGGCCGATCAGATTCCTCGAGAGCTGCGCCGCATCATCGAGTTTCTCAACGAGCACATGTCGCGGGTCGAGGTGCTCGGCGTTGAAATTCGTCAGTATGAAAGAGACGGCACTCGCGTGCTGGTGCCGCGGGTTATTGGTCGGACCGCACAAGCGGAAGATCGAAAGGCTGTCAGTTCATCGCGGAAATGGTCGCTTGAGGAAGTATTGGCTTGTTTCACGGCGGAAGACCCATTCGACGCCAGAGCCGCTGTCCATAGATTGGTTGAGGCGGCTCAGGAATGGCCCGGACTCACAGTCGAGCCTGGTACCGGCCAAACATATGGATCTCTTCGCTTTCGCCTTCGGTTACAGGGGAAAGCGGCGACGGCGTTGACGGTTTGGTGCGATCAGCAGGGTAGGCCCGGAGGAAACCTGTACTTCGGTACGCTTCAAAATAGCTCCGCAGCGTTTGCGGAGAAAGAACCGCGGCAGCGGATTGCGGCCACAATCAGGGATAAGATCGACCCCTCCTTTGATTGTGACGCAATCGACAAGTACCCCTCATTCTCCATCGACTCCGAGAATGCAATCGATGGGATCACGCTTTTGCTGCATGAAATCATGGAGCTTTCCATGCGTGATGCCAGCGTATAAATCTTCGCCTCAGGAAGAAGGAATCCAGAGAAGAGGAATCCAGACACCCATCTCGTAGGAAAAACCCTACAAAACGTCGGGCAGTTTTCCGATTGCCCGCTTCGGCGTAGCCATATAGGCTGACATCAGGTTCATCAACGTGCTACGTCATGCCTCAGGCGCGCGAAAACCAAATCTCGCTGGACGCGACGTCCACATACCACTGCATCTCTCGCTGTGTGCGACGGCAGTTTCTTTGCGGCAAGGATGCCAATACCGGTAAGGATTTCTCGCACCGCCGCGATTGGATTCGCGCAAGGATATTCGAACTGCAGTCGATCTTCGCCATCGAGGTCTGCGCTTACGCGGTGATGAGCAACCACGTGCACCTGGTGCTGTGCGTTCAACAGGATGTCGCGCTGGACTGGGATGATCAGGAGATCGCCAGGCGTTGGCTTAAATTGTTCGGCGGCAAACCGCTTGTACGGAGCTTTGTGGCAGGCGAGCAACTATCCGAGGCGCAGAAGAGCGCCGTATCTGCACTGATCGAGCGGTACCGCGAACGGCTTTTCAGCATTTCCTGGTTCATGCGTTGTTTGAATGAACCCATCGCCCGCCAGGCAAACGCCGAGGACAACGTCACCGGTCGGTTCTGGGAAGGCCGGTTCAAGAGCCAGGCGCTGCTGGACGAGGCCGCGCTGATTGCGGCCATGGCTTATGTCGACCTCAATCCAATCCGCGCCAACATGGCCCAGGCCCCGGAAGAGTCCGACTACACAGCCATCGAGCAACGGATTCTGGAGCAGAACCCCAAGATTGCGAGTCAAGTCCCGGAGGCAATGGAGAAACTACCGGAAGACTTGCAGACCGCGATCGGCAAACTGATGCCATTTGCCGACCAGGCACCGAAAAACCCCGAGCGGGCGATTCCCTATGAGATCCAGGACTACCTGGAACTCGTGGACTGGTCGGGCCGCGCCGTGATCGAGGGCAAGCAAGGCAGTATTCCGGAGAACCTGCCGCCGATCCTGGAGCGGCTGAAGATCGACCCGGCGTCGTATGTCAAGTTCATCAATCGAAGCGAAAAAACCCGGTTCGGCAGCTTCATTGGACCGCTCGAAAAGATGCGAGACCTCGCCGAGCGTTTCGGAAAATCCTTCCTAAAGGGCCAGACGGCCGCAGCCCAGCTGTTCAGGCCAGGCTAGAACCGCATCAATCCTGATCTTTACCCGGATGGCCGCAAGGCCAGGTTTGGCGTGCCTGATATTCGGGCATCTCGTGATTCCTGGCGAAATAGTGCCAAGGGAAGGGTGGAACAGCAGTTTCCGATGCCAGCCAACCGTTTCGGAAATCTAGCTTGACCCTCTAACTTATGGGTGTCCGCGTTCGTTTTTCTTCGCCCGAGCAGAAAATCTGCTTCTTTGTTTGTTAATGCGAAGTCGGCACTGGCTGGAAAATCACCAGTTGCTTCCGGCAAACGCGGATGCCAGGTCGGCTGCTGGGTCCAGGTCACGCCCGGATCGTCAGCTCGCGCCACGTTCGACCGGCGCGCGAGCAACTCGTCGAAATTTCGGTGATACCAGGACTGCGGCCGTGCGGGCACGAAAAGCCCCCAGTGCACGAGTAAGGCCCAGTAGGCATTGCTGGCCAGGCGGGACAGTGATTCGCCGGCGTCGATGCCGATCACGCCGGCAGTATCGTCGCTCTCGGCCAGCGCGTAGATGAGCTGAATTTCCATCTCGCGGGCATGTCGATCGACGTCGTAGCCCGTACCCCAGGACTCGAGTTCCTGATAAATCCACGGGATGAATAACACGTAGCGCAACCGGGTGTGCAACACCGAGGTGCCGGGAAACAGGGCATTTGAAATCGTATCGCGCAGGCTGCCCAGCCCCAGCTCGTCGACCGTGCCCTGCTCGTTGAACAGGTCAAGGACGCGACGGACCTTGTCGCGGTCGTCGGCGGTCAGGTCGAGCCATGTGAATGATGCCGCTGCCAACGGTGCCCTCTCCAGCTTCCCTCGAGACGCAACTCTCTTTGCCATCGCCAATATAACGCGTCTGGTGAACCGGCGGCTAAGGTTTCCGCCGTTTCTGGGCCGTAGTGTGAATTCTGGTTTCTCGCGACCTAATGTAAATGCAAAAAAACAAGACCTGGCCCCCTGAAAACGCTCGAAGCCAATCGCCAATTTCCGCGCCTGTACGATCCAATTCTCCGGACCGCCGGTGCCTTTCCGTCTAAAGCAATGCATGAAACAAGACCTGATACTCCTCTAGCGCCAG
>Ga0209944_1000669_pt1 | contig 14850 bp, 14 predicted proteins | sample SalPonR1_C_D2_MG_FD_185701 | JGI IMG/M metagenome (GOLD analysis project Ga0209944, IMG submission 185701) | Salt pond soil microbial communities from South San Francisco under conditions of wetland restoration - Salt Pond MetaG R1_C_D2_MG... ...
CCGGTTTCGGTCGGGATTCTTTTCCGGTGGCGGGCATGGTGACGCTGCCTGCAACGTCGTGTAGGAGCGGTCTCCAGGCCGCGATCGGGGTAGAGCCGTCGGCGCCTGGAGACGCCTCCTACGAAAATCTGGGAAGACAGGTTTCGCCGGTCTGGGCGGCATCTCCGACGCGCAGCCAGAAGCAGCAAGCCTCCGGCAGCCGGTTGCAGGAACTCCGAAGCCGGTAGAGCCACCCAACCCACTCATGAGCCCAGTCTGGAACCCGCTTCAGCATCCACCGATGATCACAACGCCCTCGATCGAGTCGACCCCGCTCCGATAACCATCGTAGCCGGAATCCCGTCTTCACCCGCAAGCCATGGCGCACATGACGATCGGGCAAAAAGATCTGAAGCCAAAGCCGCGATCAAACATCTAACCACCATTCCGATCAACCCGCAAGGCAACCCTCTGCCGCTTGTAAAAAAAGCGCTTTTGCCTACTTTTCAGGCGCTTGTGAAAAGTAGGTCGCCTGCAAGCGCGCAGCGCGTGGCGAAACCGCACTTGAAGTTGAATTTGCTTGATGGCGGTTGCACCCGCCCAAGGAATCTTATTGCGCTGCACAAAAAACCATGCTACTATTTGTGCAGTGCACAACAAAGCGCAAATTCATGACCATTGCCCGGAGGCAATCAAAAATGACCAAGCAGACCGCATTCGAAGACATGACCAAGGCCCAGCAGATCATCATGGACGCAATCGACAAGACCACCCGCGCCAACCTCGCGGCCGTCGAGAAGATGATGGATCTCAACAAGCAGCGATTTTCCAGCCTCGGCGAGACGTCCGATCCGGCCGATTTCGTTGCAAAACAGTCGACCGTTTTCAAGTCGTACGCCGAAGAGATGAATCAGCAGTTCGAAACGCTGGCGGCGATCGGCAACGAGTCGCGCGAGCAGCTGATGGAACTGGGGCAGGACTTCGCCAAGAACCTGAACTTCACCAGTTTCTTCGAAGCGCCGAAGACCAAGGGTTCCGCCGCCAAGAGCAAGACCGGCGCCAAGAGCGCCTGATTCAGTTCAGGCCCGCCGATCCCGATCAGCCCTTGGGCTGGTCGGGCTTCTCGCGACTCCGGGTCGGCTAAACTGACCCCCCACAACCGCTGCACCAAGCCGATCGGAAACAAGTCATGGCCCGCCCGAAGCGAATCATCAAGAAGTACGCCAACAGGCGCCTTTACGACACCGAGACCAGCCAGTCGATCAACCTGGAAGACGTCCGTGACATGGTCGGGGCCGGCGACTCGGTGAAGGTGGTCGAGGCCAAGACCGGTACCGACGTCACCCGGCAAGTGCTGCTGCAGATCGTGGCCGACCAGGAAATGCTCGGCCGGCCGGTGCTCAGCGACGATTTTCTCGAGGCCATGATTCGGGTCAATTCCAATCCGATGCGCGACATGGCGCGCGATTACCTCGAAAAAGTCATGACCCACCTCCAGTCGCAGCAGCAACCGCTGGAGAAGGCTTTTTCCGAGACGCTGGGCAACACCGGGCTGGACGGGCTGGGCGCGGCCTCGATCGAACCTTACCGCAGGCTTCAGGAGCGCATGTTCTCGCTCTGGACCGAGGCGCTCAAGCCGCCGGTCGCGCGCAACGAACCCGAAGACGAAACCTGACCCGCCAACGCGACGCCACCAGGCAACGAAGTAACCAAATAACCAAATAACCAAATAACCAAATAACCAAATAACCAAATAACCAAGTCGTCGACAAGCACATCATCATCACCGGAGCGGCCCGCGGGCTGGGCCTTGCCATGGCCGCCGAGCTCGCGGCGGCCGGCGCGCGCATCGGCCTGATCGACCTGGACGCCGACGCGCTCGCCGAGGCTGCCGCGTCGCTGCCTGGCAGCGGTCATGCAACTGCCGTTGCCGACGTCTCCGACGAGGCGGCGGTTGCGGCTGCATTCGATTCGCTGGAACACGCGATCGGCCCGGTCGACGGCCTGATCAACAATGCCGGCATCACGCGCGACGGCCTGTTGGTGAAGGCGCGCGACGGCGAGGTCGTCGATACGATGTCGCTGGCCGACTGGCAGCAGGTCATCGCGGTCAACCTGACCGGCGTGTTCCTGTGCGGCCGCGAAGCCGCCGCGCGCATGGCCGGCCGCGGCACGGCAGGGGTCATCATCAATATTTCAAGCATCTCGAAAGCCGGTAATTTCGGCCAGTCCAATTACGCCGCCGCCAAGGCCGGGGTGGCCGCGATGACCGTGACCTGGGCCCGCGAACTGGCGCGTCAGGAAATCCGCGTCGCTTCGATTTCGCCGGGATTCACCGCCACCGAGATGGTCTCGGCCATGCCCGAAAAGGCCATCGGCCGCATCACCGCCAGCGTGCCGCTGGCGCGCCTGGGCGAGCCCTCGGAGATCGCGACGACGGCCCGCTTCATTTTCGAAAACGACTACGTCAGCGGCCGCGATTTCGCAATCGACGGCGCGCTCAGGCTGTAGCCGGCGCCATGAACAAGCCGCGGGTTATGATTTTGTCAGCAATCTCCGGAAGGTACCCAGATGACTGAGGATAAACAGACTTCACTTTCGCAGGACGCGCTGGAACTGAGCCGCGAACTGACGCGTATATCCCAGCTCTCCGGCTCGCTGCTGCTGCGCCAGGCGCGCAAGCTTCAGCTGCCGGAAATCGACACGCTGAATCTTAAACGTCCATTATGGAAGGCCACCCTGAATACGGTCCGGCATCCGCAGCGCATCCTGCAGGCCCAGTGGGATTTCACCCGCCGTTATTTCGGCTTGCTTAAATATCTCGGATTCCGCGCCGTCGGCCGGGAAACCGAACCCGCCGCCGGGGTGCCGCGCGGCGATCGCCGCTTTCGCTCAGAGGACTGGAACGAGCGGCTGATATTCGATCTGCTCAAGCAGGTCTACCTGACCACCTCGGACTGGATGCTGGCCATTACCGCGCGGATGGAAGAACTTTCGCCCGACGACCGTGCCCGGATCCGCTTCTACACTCGCCAGTTCGCCGATGCGCTGTCGCCGTCGAATTACGTGCTGACCAATCCGGAGGTGCTGGCCACGACGCGTCGCGAAAAGGGCCTCAATCTGCTCCGGGGCTATCGGATGCTGCTGGAGGATCTGGACAAGGGCGACGGTCAGCTGCTGATCTCGATGACCGACAAGACTGCGTTCGAAGTTGGCGGGAACATCGCAACCACCGAGGGCGCGGTCGTCTACGAAAACGAGATGATGCAGTTGATCCAGTATTCGCCGCGCACCAAGACGGTGTTCACCCGGCCGCTGCTGATCGTGCCGCCGTGGATCAACAAGTTCTACATTCTGGACCTGCAGCCGAAGAACTCGTTCATCCGCTGGGCGGTCGATCGCGGCCACACGGTGTTCGTGATTTCCTGGGTGAATCCGGATGAAAAGTACAGGTACAAGCGCTTCGAAGATTACATGCACGAAGGCATTCTGGAGGCGCTGGATGCGATCGAGCAGGCGACCGGCCAGCGCCAGGTCAATGCCATCGGCTACTGCATCGGCGGCACGCTGCTGGCCGCAACCCTGGCCTGGATGAAGGCAAGAGAGGCGGACCGGATTGCGTCTGCGACCTTCTTCACCGCCCAGGTGGATTTCGAACAGGCCGGCGAGCTGCGCGTGTTCATCGACGACAAGCAGCTCAAGAGCCTGGAAAAGCGTATGACCAAGCAGGGTTACCTCGACGGCGAGGCGATGGCCATGACCTTCAACATGCTGCGTGCCAACGACCTGATCTGGACATTCGTCATCAACAATTACCTGCTCGGACGAAAGCCGCCGCAGTTCGATCTTCTGTACTGGAATTCCGATTACACACGGCTGCCCGAAACCATGCATACCTGGTATCTGCGCGAGTTGTACCTGAACAACAAGCTGGTCGAGCCCGGTGGGGTGGAGATGGACGGGGTGCCGATCGATCTTTCGACGATAGATCTTCCAGTCTATCTGCAGTCGGGCCGCGAGGACCATATCGCGCCTTATCAGTCAGTGTACAAGGCGACCCAGATCTATTCCGGCGACGTCACTTTCATGCTCGCCGGTTCCGGCCACATTGCCGGGGTCATCAACCCGCCGGCGGCCAACAAGTACGGCTTCTGGACCAACGACCAACTGCCGGAAGATCCCGAGCAATGGATCGAAGGCGCGGATTATCACGCAGGGTCGTGGTGGGGTCACTGGAACGACTGGGTCAAGCCATACGCCGGCCGCCGGGTGGCGGCGCGCGAGCCGGGCGGCGGGGTGCTGCCGCAGATCGAGCCCGCTCCGGGTAGCTACGTGCGCGGTTGACGGCGAGTCTCCGAACGCTGTATCGCCGCAACGGCGTTGCCATCTCGCGCGGTGTGCAACCTGAAACGCGCCCGGAAAAATCCAGTTGCCGCGGTATCATTTAAGCAACGCCGCCGCAGCGAGGTTCCGCCATGCGATACCTGAGAACGCCCGACACCCGTTTCGAGCATCTGCCGGGCTACGACTTCGAGCCGAATTACCTGCAGGTCCGCGATGGCGACGGTGGCCACTTGCGGATCCATTACATCGACGCCGGCCCTCATGATGCGGCGCCGATTCTTTTGCTGCACGGCGAGCCGAGCTGGAGTTACCTGTACCGAAAAATGATTCCGCCGCTGGCCGCGGCCGGTCATCGAGTGATTGCGCCGGACCTTGTCGGTTTCGGCCGCTCCGACAAGCCGGTGCAACAGGACGATTACACCTACCAGCGACACATGGACTGGCTGGGCGCGGTGGTCGTGGCGCTCAATCTCAGCGAGATCACGCTGTTCTGCCAGGACTGGGGCGGTCTGCTTGGTCTGCGCATGGTGGCTGAGGCGCCACAGCGTTTCGCCCGCGTAATCGCGGCCAATACGTTTCTGCCGACTGGCGACGCGTCGCCCGGCGAGGCCTTTCTCGAATGGCAGCGGTTTTCCCAGCAAGTGCCCAAGTTCCCGGCCGGCGCCGTCATTCAGAAAGGCACCGTGGCCGAGTTGCCTGCCGAAGTGGTGGCCGCCTACGACGCACCTTTTCCCGATCAGACCTTCACCGCCGGGGCGCGTCGATTCCCGATGCTGGTGCCGATATCGCCCGATGATCCCGCCGCAGAACCCAACCGGCTGGCCTGGCGCCAACTCGAGCGCTTCGACAAGCCCTTCCTGACCGCATTCAGCGATTCCGATCCGGTCACGCGCGGGGCCGAAAAGAAGCTGCAGGCGCGAATTCCGGGTGCCCGGGGACAGCCGCACGTCACGATTGAAGGGGGTGGACATTTCCTCCAGGAAGATCGTGGTGAGGAGCTTGCCGAACTTGTTGTCTCGTTCGTGGAGTCGACAGGGTAAGAACAGCGCTTGAGGCGGTGTTGGTCAATCCTTCGCAGACTCATCGGGCAACAGCAGATCTTCGAGAAAAAAGGCCGACAGCGCGGCGCGATTGGCCAGGCCGGCCTTCTGGTAGACCGCACGCGCCTGTTCGCGCACCGTGCGCTCGCCGGTGCCGCGGGCCTGCGCGATCTCCTTCAGGCTTAGTCCCTTCAGCAGCAAAAGGCCGATCTCGGCTTCGGCGGCGCTGAGATTCCAGCGATGAAACTGCTCCTGGATGGCCTGCCCGAGCCCGGCGATGGTTTCCTGGTAGCGATCGCGCCAGCGCGCCGATTCATCGCGCGCCCGGTTCAGGCTATGCGCCAGGCGGTCGAGCGAGCGCCGCTGCCGGAACACGCCCCTGAGCAGCACCAGCATGGCGATGCCCGAGATGGCCAGCACCAGCGATTCGATCGCGACATGGGCGGCGTCGACACCGCTCGACCAGTCCGAGAGCAGGTCCCAGGCCACCAGCGCAAAGATCAGGCCGAACGCGGTTGCAAGCAGTATCGGCAACCGCTGCGTTGCTTTCCGGTTGTCCATGATTTCAGTCTTTCCGTCTCCATGCGTCATTTGCCGGATTGCCAAAGCTTAGCGCAGGCGCAAGACTTGAAGGCACAGCGAAGCCCCGCATCGTTGCCCGAATCGCCGCGCTTCGACGGCGACACCCATTCCATGGCAAAGGAGCCGAAAATGAACGAGACGCCACGCACTCAGCGCTACTCGGGAACGTCCACACTCAACCACTGGATCACGGCCCTGCTGGTGGTCGCGATGCTGACGCTGGGCTTGAGCGCGCGCGGGGCACCCGACCCGGCCGAGGACTACATCATGTCCATCCACATCGCGCTGGGTTTCTTCGTGCTGTTGTTCGTGGTCTGGCGGACGGCCGTCCGGATTCGCGAGGGCTTTCCCGACAATGCCGATGCCGATGCCCTTACGCGGATAGGCGCGTGGTGGATGCACCGTGCGCTGCTGGTCGTCCTGGTGCTGCTGGTGATCACCGGGCCGCTCTATCTGTTCACCGAGAGTGAAGGAATGGACGTGTTCGGCTGGTTCACCTTCTATATTCCGCTGGAGAGCGTCGAACTCGTGCACGAGCCGGCCGAAGAGGTGCACAAGTTCCTCGCGGTGTATGCCTTGCCGGCGTTGCTGGCGATTCATGTTCTGGGCGCGGCCCGCCACTACCTGGCCGGGCGTCGGGAAACGCCGGCTGACCTGTAGCCGGAATAGCCCACTAGACGTCGGCAAACTGGCTGGCGTCGCCGATCCAGCGCTCGATCAGCACGTCGGCCTGGGCGTGGGTCAGGTTTTCGACCAGGCCGGGAACCGCCGCGACGAGTTCGGTGTCACGCGCCAGGTCGGCGATCCTGAAGCGCAGCATGCCGGTCTGGCGGGTGCCCAGCACCTCGCCCGGCCCGCGCAGCTCCAGGTCGCGCTCGGCAATTCGAAACCCGTCGGTGGTTTCGCGCATCACCTTGAGTCGCTCTCGCGCCAGCTGCCCCAGCGGCGCCTTGTACATCAGCAGGCAGGCCGAGCTGTCGCTGCCGCGGCCGACCCGGCCCCGGAGCTGGTGCAGCTGCGACAGGCCCAGCCGCTCGGCGTTCTCGATGATCATCAGGCTGGCCTCGGGCACGTCCACGCCCACCTCGATCACGGTGGTGGCGACCAGCAGCCTGATCTCACCGGCCTTGAAGGCATCCATCACCGCCTGCTTTTCGGCCGGTTTCATTCGGCCGTGCACCAGCCCGACGCGAAAGTCGGGCAGCTGGCGCTCCAGCTCGGCGGCGGTGGTTTCGGCGGCCTCGGCCTCGAGCACTTCGGATTCCTCGATCAGCGGGCACACCCAGTAGGCCTGGCGGCCTTCGGCAAGCGCCACCCGGATGCGCTCGATGACGTTCGGACGCCGCGCGCCGGCGATCACGGCCGTGGTCACCGGCTTGCGTCCCGGCGGAAGTTCGTCGATGACCGAGACTTCCAGCCCGGCGTAGGCGGTCATCGCCAGCGTGCGCGGAATCGGCGTTGCGGTCATCACCAGTTGATGGGGGATGCGCTGGGTATCGTTGTCGCTACCTTTGGCTGCCAGCGCCAGGCGCTGGTGGACGCCGAAGCGGTGCTGCTCGTCGACGATGACCAGTCGCAGTTGATGGAACTCCACGCCTTCCTGAAACAGCGCGTGGGTGCCGATGGCCAGTGGCGCGCCGGCGGCCAACTGCTCCAGCGCCTCGCGGCGTTTCCTTCCGGTCACCTTGCCGGCCAGCCAGACCGGCTTGATGCCCAGCGGCTCGAACCAGGCGCTGAAATTGTGCAGGTGCTGCTCGGCCAGTATCTCGGTGGGCGCGATGATCGCGACCTGGGCACCGGCGCCGATGGCCTGTGCGGCGGCCGCCGCGGCCACCAGCGTCTTGCCCGACCCGACGTCGCCCTGCAGCAGCCGCCGCATCGGCCGGGTCGAGCCGAGGTCCGCAGATATTTCGGCCATCACCCGATGCTGCGCGCCGGTCGGCTCGAATGGAAATTCGGCCAGCATGCGCAGGGCCAGCCCGTCGCGATCGTGCAGGGATTCGGCATGCTGGCGCGCCCGCGCCCGGTTCAGGCGAGCCAGCGCCAGGTGGTGGGCGGCCAGCTCCTCGATCGAAAGCCGCTGGACTGCGGGGTGATTGCCTTCGGTCAGCGCATCCAGGTCGGTATCGGGACGTGGCTTGTGGACGATGCGCAGGGCGGACTTCAGGTCGGGCAGGTCCATGGGTGAGGCCAGCACGTCGTCCAGCGTCATGCCCCCGTCCAGTGCCCGGGCGACGGCGTCGAGAATCATCGCCGACAACCGCTGCTGGCCCAGGCCGGCAGTGGTCGGGTAGACCGGGCTGAGGTATTCCGGGAGCGGCGGCTCGGCGCCGGTGCGCACGATACTGCATTGCGGGTGCGCCATCTCGAAGCCCTCGGGTCCGAAGCGCACCTCGCCGAAGCAGCGCAGCTGATTGCCGACCGTAAACTGGCGCCGCTGGCTCGGATAGAAGTTGAAAAAACGCAATACCAGTTGGCCGTGAGCGTCCTCCAGCAGCACCAGCAGGCTGCGTCGGCGCCCCTGGCGAACTTCCTGATGGGTGACCGTGCCCTGGACCAGCGCCGTGGTCGAGGGCCTGATCCGGTTGATCGGCGTGATCCGGGTGCGATCCTCGTAGCGCAGCGGCCGGTGAAGCAGCAGGTCGGTCTCGTCGACGATACCCAGCGCCTTGAACTTCGCCGCCACCGCCGGCCCGACGCCGTCGAGATCCTCGATGCGTCTCGTCGCGATCATCTTTTCTGGCGCCGAGGGCGTCGAATCGGCATGGAATTGCTCGCGATGGCTCAGGAAATGTCGTCCGACCGCTTTCCGGCGGCGCCGTGCAAGGATAGCGCCAACGCCGCGCCTTCGGGCGGGCCGCGCGCCTGTCGGGTATTCAGGTTAATATCCCCGGTTCGGTTTGTTCGACATTCACCATTAAATGGGTTCAGCATGATTCACAGCATGACGGCCTATGCCAGTCACAGCGAAGCCGGCTCGGCCGGGCAACTCGCATGGGAACTCAAGAGCGTCAACCAGCGCTATCTCGACCTGTCGCTGCGTCTGCCCGAAGAGTTCCGCGTCCTGGAGCCCGAAATCCGCGAGCGCTTCAAGCAGCGCTTCAGCCGCGGCAAGGTAGAGGTCAGCCTGCGCTACCTGCCCGATCCGCAGGCTCAGACGGCAACGCTGGAGCTCAACGAGCCGCTGGCGCGCTCGCTGCTGCAGAACCTGGAGAAACTCCAGGCGCTGGCCGGAAACACTTCCGAACAGGAACTCGCGCGGCTGCTGGCCTGGCCCGGACTGATCGTCGAACAGCGCCCGGATTTCGACGCCGAGCGTGCTCGTGCGCTGGGCCTTCTCGATCGCTGCATCGCCGACCTGGCCGATGCGCGCGCCCAGGAGGGCCGCGCGATCGCCGGCATGCTGACGCCGAGGCTGGACGGCATCCTCGACCAGGTCGCGCGCGTTCGCGAACACTTGCCGGCCGTGCGCGAGGCGCTTGAGGCGCGATTCAGGGAACGTCTGGACGCGCTGGACCTGGAAGTGGAACCGGCTCGGATGGAGCAGGAAATCGCGCTGCAGCTGACCCGCCTGGATGTGGACGAGGAACTCGACCGGCTGACCGCGCACGTGGCCGAGATTCGTCGGGTGCTCGAACTCGACGAGCCGGTTGGGCGGCGGCTGGATTTCCTGATGCAGGAACTCAATCGCGAGGCCAATACCCTGGGTTCGAAGTCGGTCGCCACCGAGACCACCGGCGTTGCGGTGGAACTCAAGGTGCTGATCGAACAGATGCGCGAGCAGATCCAGAATGTCGAGTGAAGCCCAGGGCGAGCTGTATGTGATTGCGGCGCCCAGCGGGGCCGGCAAGACCAGTCTGATCAACAGCGCGCTGGCGGAGTTTTCTTCGCTGGCGTTCTCGATCTCCGACACTACGCGTCCGCTGCGGCGGGGCGAGGTCGACGGCGAGCATTATCATTTCATCGACCGGCCGACCTTCGACCGGCGCGTGGAGAGCGGGCGCTACCTGGAGCACGCCGACGTGTTCGGCAACGGCTACGGCACCGATCGCGCGCACGTCGAGTCGTTATGGCGCGCCGGCAAGGACGTGCTGCTGGAAATCGACGTGCAGGGCGCCGCCCAGGTTCGCGTCAGCCATCCGCAGGCCTGCCAGATCTTCATCCTGCCGCCTTCGCTGGATTCGCTCAAGAAACGCCTGACCGGCCGCGGCACCGACCAGCCGGAGGTCATCGCACGCCGGCTGGGCGAGGCCCAGCGCGAGATGTCGGCCTGCCTTGATTTCGATTGGATCATCGTCAACGACGATTTCGAGCACGCGCGCCAGCAGCTGATGGCCATCATCCGGGCCTGGCCGCTGCGCCGCGTTCGCCAGGAGATTTGCCAGCAGGCGCGCCTGGCCGAATTGCTGGATTGAGCCCGGCTTGCCCGGCACTCGCTCTGCGGCTTCGGGCCAGTGGCGGGCCGGGCGCGTCGGTGCGGGCATGGCTTTTGACCGCGCTCTTCGACGACACTTGTGATGACAATCGGCGTTATAATTAAAGGCTTGCTTTTAAATGCATAATGAATTTCAGGAGTCGAAATGGCCCGCGTTACCGTAGAAGATTGTATCGACGTCGAACCGAACCGGTTCAACCTGATCGTCATGGCCGCCCAGCGTGCGCGCCAGATCGCCAACGGCGCAGACACGCTGGTGGACGAGGAAACCGACAAGCCTACCGTGATCGCGCTGCGCGAAATCGCCGAAGGCCGCATCGACGCCGACAACATCCGGACCTACCAGGCCGAGCTCGATGCGCGTCTGGCGGCGATGCAGGCGGAGCTGCCGCCGCCCCCGCCGGACGAAGACTAGCCCGAAGATTGCACAAATTCGCGTGATGATCGCGCAGGATATTGTTTGCACGCGGGATTTTCCGAAGGAGCGGCGTAGCGACGCATACGGCCAACTGAGGAAAAACCCGCGTGCGAACAATAGACCAGCGAGGGCGCGCGCAATCTATCCAATCTTCGGGCTGGAAACCACCGAAAAGCTACTACGCTTGCGCCTGACGGCGTCCGGCGGTGCTCGAAATCCTCATGTACTGACGGGTACACTGCGGTTTCTGCGCTCCGGCGGCCACCGTCATCCACCCGCTCGCTCCGCTTCTCGGCGGTTCCAGGTACATAGCCGTTTCGTCATATGAGCTACCCCGGCCCCGTTCGCGAACTCCGGCGCCTGCTCAACACCTACCTCGAGCCCGAGCAGGTCGCGACCGCGCTCCATGCCTTCGAAGTCGGCGAAGAGGCGCACCGCGGCCAGACCCGCCGCTCCGGCGAAGATTACATCCTTCATCCCGTGGCAGTTGCCTCCATCCTGGCCGGGATGCGCATGGATCACCAGACCATCACCGCGGCCATTCTCCACGACACGGTGGAAGATACAGGTGTTTCGCTGGACGACCTGAAGCGCGAATTCGGCGAGCAGGTCGCGCGCCTGGTCGACGGCGTCACCAAGCTCGACAAGATGAAGTTTCGTACCCGCCAGGAGGCCGATGCGGAGAGTTTTCGCAAACTTCTTCTGGCCATGAGCCGCGACCTGCGGGTAATCTTCATCAAGCTCGCCGACCGACTGCACAACATGCGAACGATTCAGGCGATGTCGAACGAGGCGCGCCGCCGCATCTCCAACGAAACCCTGGCGATTTACGCGCCCATCGCCGACCGGCTGGGCATGAACACGCTCAAGCTCGAACTCGAGGAACTGGGTTTTGCCAATCTCTATCCGAACAGGTACCGCGTCATCGAGCGGCGTTCTCGGTCGGTGGCCCGGAACCGCAAGGAAATCCTCGATTCGGTCAGCGACGCGCTGAAGAAGCGGCTCAACGAAGCCGGCATTCCGTGCCGGGTCGAGGGGCGCGAAAAAAGCCTCTACAGCGTCTACCAGAAAATGCGCGACAAGTCGCTGTCGTTCAGGGAAGTCTACGACCTTTACGCGTTCCGCATCATCACTCAGGCCGAGTCGCATTGCTACCAGGCCCTGGGCGTCGTGCACAGCCTGTACAAGCCGCGCCCCGGCAGTTTCAAGGATTACATCGCGCTGCCCAAGCCGAATGGCTACCAGTCGCTGCACACTGTGCTGACCTCGCCTTACGACGTGCCGGTGGAAATCCAGATCCGCACCGAGGAGATGGACATGGTGGCCGAGAAGGGCGCCGCGGCGCACTGGCTGTACAAGGCCGCTCCGCCGGACGGCAGCACGGCCGTTCGGGCACGCGAATGGCTGCTCAAGCTGGTCGAGTCCCAGGGCCGGGCGCGCGATTCGATGGATTTCATCGATACCGCCAAGGCCGAGTTGTTCCCCGACGAGGTATTCGTCTTCACGCCGCGCGGCAAGATCGTCGACCTCAAGGCGCACGCCACCGCACTGGATTTCGCCTACGCGATTCACACCGACGTCGGCAACCATGCCCGGCGCGCGTTGATCGATCACAAGCCCGCGCCGTTGAGTGCCCGGCTCGAAAACGGCCAGACGGTCATGATCGAGACCGACGACAGCGTCAAGCCGCGGCCGGAATGGCTGGAGTCCGTGGTGACCGCAAAGGCGCGCACGGCCATTCGCTCACACCTCAAGAACCTCGAGCAGGCCGATTCGGTGGCCATCGGACATCGGCTGCTCGACCAGGCGCTGGTGCGCCGCGACAGTTCTCTGGACACGATTTCGCAGCGCAAGCTCGACCGCTACGTCAAGAAGGCCGGGCTGGAGCGTCTCGAAGACCTGCTGGTACGCATCGCGCGCGGCGAGCTGCTGGCCGGCACCGTGGCCCAGAAGCTGCTGCCCATCACGCAGCGCCGCTCCGGTGAAAAGGCCGGCGGCGACACGTTCACGGTCGGCAGCAACGAAGGCACCGCCATCAGCTACGCCAGCTGCTGCCATCCGATTCCGGGCGATCGCATTACCGGCTATCTTTCGCCGGGCCGCGGCATCATCGTGCACCGCGACAACTGCCCCAACGTGCCGGCCCTCAAGCGCGAGCATCCCGAGCGCTGCCTCGAGGTCGCCTGGGAGCCGGTGCCGCGCGGCACCTACAGCGTCCTGTTGAAGCTGATCACGGTCAACGGACCCGGCGTGCTGGCCTCGGTTTCGTCTTCGATCGGTCAGGCCCAGGCCAACATCGAGCGGGTCGAACAGCGCGAATCGACCAGCGACACCGCCGAGCTGTATTTCCTGGTCGGGCTGCGCAACCGCACCCAGTTGGCGCGCGTGTTGACGCGGCTGAGGCGGAATCCCAAGGTCTTTCGCGTCAGCCGAGAATTGGGCTGAAAAACACGGCCGGAGGCCGTCAAAACCCGCATCTCGCAGGCGGCGTCTCCAGGCGCCGACTTGGGCGGGAAAGCCGTCGCGGCCTGGAGACCGCTCCTACGCACGGAGTTCTGGTGGTTTTCGTAGGAGGCGTCTCCAGGCGCCGAGCTGGCCGGGAAAGCCGTCGCGGCCTGGAGACCGCTCCTACGCACGGGGTTCTGGTGGTTTTCGTAGGAGGCGTCTCCAGGCGCCGACCTGGTCGGGAAAGCCATCGCGGCCTGGAGACCGCTCCTACGCAGGGGTTCTGGTGGTTTTCGTAGGAGGCGTCTCCAGGCGCCGACCCCTTGGCGGAGACGATCGCGCCGGGTCGCCGCTCCTTCAGGCGCTTCGGACGACGGAAACCGGGATACTGTCGAACAATGTCGGCGAAGCGCTTTGCCGGCGACACGGAATCTGAACCGATGGAAATCGACAACTGGATCGACGAGGCCGCCGATGCGCTGGCCGAACACGGCTGGTTCTGCCGCGACGACGCGGTTTCCCCGGCGCTGGTCGCCGCGCTATCGAACGACCTGGCGCAGTTGATGGAAGATGATCGGCTCAAGCGCGCCGGGATCGGGCGCGAGCGCGATTTCCAGGTCGATCGCGACATCCGGCGCGACTGGATCTTCTGGCTGAATCGTCAACGCCCGGTCCAGGCCGGATTTCTGGTGCTCGCCGAGCGGTTGCGGCTGGCGTTGAATCGACGGCTGTTCCTGGCGCTGTTCGAGTTCGAGGCGCACGTCGCGCTGTATCCGCCGGGCGCGTTCTATCGCCGGCACTTCGACAGCTTCCGCGGCGCGGCCAATCGCATGGTGTCGCTGGTGGTCTACCTGAACCGGGACTGGGCCGATTCCGACGGCGGCGAACTGGTGCTCTACCGCCCCGAAAGCGGCGAGGAAATGGCCCGAATCGTCCCGCGCGCCGGCACGCTGGTGCTCTTCATGAGCGAGGAGATCGAACACGAAGTGCTGCCGACGCATCGGGATCGTGCCAGCATCGCCGGCTGGTTCCGGCTCAACAACACCACCGCCAATTACCTCGACCCGCCGAGGTGATTCGGAAGTCGGAAGTGGAAAACCCGCGTCATCCCGGACGCGCAAAGCGTGATCCGGGATCTCGATACCGTGCCGTGATCTTTGCCAACGCCGGCGGTCGGCCGGGAGTTGGAACTCGGAAGTGGGAGGTCGAAACATCTTCCGCCACTCGAACAGCCGAATTCGTGGGAGCGGGCTCCGGCCGCGATTGGTGAAGGCTTTATCGGCGCCGGAGCCGCCTCCCACACCCGTAGCGAGCCGCCCCAAAGCCGGCTGCGGGTGTGGAAGCTCGCCCTGCAAGGAAGATTTTCCGTAAACCGGAAACCGTCAACCATCCTGATTCCCGCTAACATCGACTCATATCCAGCCGAACAAGGATCCACAATGCCGAAACAACCCATCCAAACCGATGCCGCGCCGGCCGCGATCGGCCCGTATTCCCAGGCCGTCCGGGCCGGCAATACCGTCTACCTGTCCGGCCAGATTCCGCTGGACCCGGATACCGGCGACGTAGTCAATGGTGATTTTGAGGTCCGCACCCGGCGCGTGTTC
>Ga0209944_1000674_pt1 | contig 14802 bp, 12 predicted proteins | sample SalPonR1_C_D2_MG_FD_185701 | JGI IMG/M metagenome (GOLD analysis project Ga0209944, IMG submission 185701) | Salt pond soil microbial communities from South San Francisco under conditions of wetland restoration - Salt Pond MetaG R1_C_D2_MG... ...
CGAGATTGCGCAAAAGCTGCCGCAGCCCTGGCCGGCGCGGGGCCTGCCGAAACCCCTGTTGAAAGCGCGACTGGATCCGCGCATTTCCACGCTCAATCGAGGCGCTGAGGCCGATGCAGAAAGCCGTCACCGCCTTGCAGACGAAGTCAACAAGGTGCTGGCCGACGCTGCATCGTGATGCGCCGGATCATTTTCCTTCGCTGAGTATCCATTCGGGCAGAAGTCCGTCGACCTGCCTGAGCGCCCGCCGTCTCCGCAGGGCGCCCGGCAGCATGGCCTCGACGGCGTTCCAGAAACGCCGCGAGTGATCGGGGTGTTCCAGGTGGGCCAGTTCGTGGACGAAAACGTAATCGACGAGTTCGGGCGGCAGAAACATGAGGCGAACATTCAGGGAAATATTGCCGTTGGCCGAGCAGCTGCCCCAGCGGGATTTCTGATTGCGCCAGGTCAACCGGCCATGGACCAGGCCATGCTGTCCGGCCAGCGCAAGAAATCGCGGCCCGAGTCGTTCGATCGCACGCTGCTTGAGCGCGGCGAGCAGCGCCGACCGGGCAGCCGAGGGTTCGCGCTCCGGCAAGCCCACTGCCAGCTCATGCGCGTTCCAGCGGAAGAAAGCCCTTTCGGCTTCGACGTAGTCGACCCGAGCGACCTGCTCGATCGATCGCAGCGCGAGTTCAGTGGGGAACGGACCCGACCCGGGTCCACCCCGGCGGCTTGCACCGACGCGCGCCCGGGTCCGCTCGACCCAGCCCCGGTTGGCCTCGACAAAATCGCGGATGCGGCGCCTGTTCGCGCCGGGCGGCACAACGACCTCCAGCGATGCATCCCTGAGGACTTTGAGCCTGATTCGCCGCGCGCGCGGATGCACCTTGATTCGGTAGGACAGCGACATCGCGGAATTATATTCGAGGTGTTTGCTAACGACTTGTTCCGCTCAACGTCTGTTTGATTACACTGGAACCCATGCGTGCAATGGTTCTCGAACAAACCGGCGAAATCGAACGCGACGGCGAACCGCTCGAATTGCGCGACGTCGCCAGGCCTAGACCCGGCAGCGACGAGGTGCTTATCCGGGTGCACGTGTGCGCGGTGTGCCATACCGAACTCGACCAGATCGAGGGCCGGGTCGCCACACCGCTGCCGCGGGTGCCGGGACACGAGGTCATCGGCACCGTCGTCGAACGCGGAGCACAGGCAGGGAAGATCGAACGGGGCCAGCGGGTCGGCGTGGGCTGGATCGGATCGGCATGCGGCGAATGCAAGTGGTGCCGGCGCGGCGATGAAAATCTCTGCCCCGATTTCAAGGCTACCGGTCGCAATATCGACGGTGGATACGCCGAGTTCATGTGCGTGCCGGCCGGCTTCGTGCATGCCGTCCCCGAGCAACTGTCCGACGCCGAGGCCGCGCCGATGCTGTGTGCCGGCGCCATCGGTCTCAGAAGCCTGCGCCTGACCGCGCTGCGCGACGGCCGGGTGTTGGGGCTGACCGGCTTCGGCGCGTCGAATCACCTGGTATTGTCGCTGGCCGGAATCCTCTACCCGCAAAGCCCGGTCATGGTCTGGGCGCGCGATCCCGGCCAGCGCGAACAGGCGCTGGCTTTGGGCGCGAGCTGGGCCGGAGATACCGGCGAAAAGCCGCCCCGGGCGCCGGACGCGATCATCGACACCACACCGGTCTGGGCCACCGTGCTTGCCGCGCTGGACAGGCTCGCCCCGGGCGGACGCCTGGTGATCAATGCGATTTCCAAGGAAAGCGGGGATCGCGACCGGCTGGCCGGGCTCGACTACGAACGCCAGCTCTGGCGCGAGAAAGAGATCAAGTCGGTCGCCAACGTGACGCGTCGCGACATTTCGGACTACCTCGACATCGCGGCAAGGCACGAATTGACGCCGCAAGTGCAACTCATGCCGCTGGAACGCGCCAACGCGGCGCTGAAAAAAATCCGCTTCGGTGATTTCCGCGGCGCGTTCGTGCTCGATGTCTCAGGCGACGCCAGCGATGCCGATTGATGCCCCTGCACAGGACCTGGTGACCGACAATGGCCGGGCAGACACGAGATTCCGCGCATGAACGATGACCCCGATTCGCCGTTCCGCATCCTCGAGGTTTCCGACGGGCGCTACTTCGCCGGCGAAATCTTCCGGCGCAAGCTGGGCGGCACGCTGCCCGACTACGGGCGGCACCTGGTGGCGATGTATCGCCACGACCCGCTGCGCTTCACGCCGCTGGGCTACCTGAACATCCTGCGGCACGAAACGGTCGCACTGGTCGGCGGCGGCAGCGTGGACGGCCGTGCTTTCGCCGATATCCCGGCACCGGCATGCCGAGACATACGCGAAAAAGGCGGCGTTCTTTTCTGTCTGCTCAGGTACGCCTTCACCGAAATGGCCGACGACTTCGAGGCCTTCTTCGGCTATTGCGGCGATGCGCGGGCCGAGGAAGTCGACCTGCAGGCCGGTTTTCGCCACACGCGCCACCCGAAGCTGCTGGCCAATTACCATCGCCCGCTGGACGCCGAGCGGCGCGACCGGTTGCTCGACGACGTCTTCGCCCTGGGGCCGTTCTGAAGCCACGGAAAACGCAAAAGCCGAACCGAAATTCAAGACAGGTCTCGCGAAGGCGCAAAGACGCGAAGAAAAAGCAAGATAGAGCAAAGCAAACAGATGGTGCGTTTCGCTGCGCTCAACGGCACCCTACAAAATCACTACTATCCGCGTAGGGTGCCGTTGAGCGCAGCGAAACGCACCAGCAAGCCTGTTCGATGAGAGCCGCGAAGACGCAGCGAAATTCGAGAGCTGAACTTGGCCAGATTTCTGCCTTTTTGCCTCCCTTCGTGTCCTTCGTGCTCTTCGTCTCCTGCTTTTCATGCTCTTTTTCTTAGCGCCTTAGCGCCTTCGCGAGAGCTGTTTTAGCCTTTAGCCTCCTTTTCAACACCGAAACCGATCCGCGATGGCCGTCAGCCGGCGTCGTCGAGCAGCAACTCCAGATCGGTAACCGATTTCCAGTCGCGGCCGCAGACGTAGCGCGGCAGGTACCAGCGATCACTAGCCGGATCGACCGGCTCCGGCGTGCAGCCCAGCGCGGCCTCGATGCCGACCGATGCCGCGTGGCGCGGCAGGTATTCGCGCCTCAGGTAGTCGCTGGCCTGGCCGTAGGGATAAGCGAAGAAGCGCGGTCGGCGGCCCGACCGGCGTTCGATGTAATCGCTGGCCCGGTCGACCTCGGCCAGACATTCGGCTTCGGTTTCGATGTGGCGGAAATCGCCGCGCCGGTTGTTGCGCTGCACCGTGCGGGCCAGCGATCCGTGGTTGTGGTCCCAGCTGTGGCTCTCGACGCTCATCAGTCCGGACGCGTTGGCCGGCGCCCACCAGTCGTCCGGCCACACGCCCAGGCTCATGTAGTCGACCCGGTCGAGCTCGTCGCGCGCCTCCGGTGAGGCGATCACGAAGGAAGTGACGTGGGGCACGTGCGGCGAATCGCCGGGCAGCGCGGCGGCGAACTGCGAAATCCGGTTGAAAACGCTGGTCTGGCGCGCGCACGCTGGATGGTCGAAATCGTGAAAGTCCATGATCGAGCCGTCGTCCATGGTCAGCACCACGGCGCGTTCGGGCAGCGTTCCGGCCGCCCGCCGCGCCAGGGCATCGGACAGCGGCAGCACGACCCAGCCGAGCCGATCGAGCAATTCCAGGTCTTCGCTGAACGCAATCAGATCGTTGCCGGCGTGGGTGTTGTCCAGCACGTTGATCGAATGCCAGGTCAGGATGATGAAGCCATTGGTCATTGCTGATGAGATCTTTCTCAAGGCGAGGCTTGTCGGGCAACTGATTATCAACGATACTCGATCCTCGATTGCAACCGGTCACGAGCCACTTCGGCACGCCTCAATGCGCCGCACCGCACCGACACGATGGCACATCTTCCTGGCCTGGGCGCTAGCGCTACGGGCAATGATCGCGCCCGGATACATGCCAGGCGGCGACGGGTGGCCGGTCCGGCTGTGTCCCGACGGTCTCGATAGCGCGCTCGTTGCCGTTCTGTTCGGCGGCGACCACCAGCACCACGGTGCCGGCCACGCTCGGTCCAGCGACCTTGCTGATGACGACGATGGCGGCAAACAGGGCCCACCTTCACCCCACGCCGGCTGGAATCTCGAGCGCTGCGCGCTGGGAGCATCGCTGGCGCAGGTCGCGCTGCCCGGCGCCGATGCGACGCCGCTGCAGTTGCTGCCGCATTGCATTCCCGAAGCGCTCCCGACGCAGGCCGATCCGGCGCTGCGCATCGAGTGGCCGCGCGCGCGGTCCCCGCCCGCCAGGCTCGTTGTGCAGGCAATTTCAACCACCGGAAGCTGAGCCAAACGAAGTTCCGCCGGCGCGCGGCAGCCTGCCGCATACCGACGGAACAGCAACGGGAGTACATCCAATGAATTCATCCAGAGAACCTGGCCGACGGGCGACCATGCCTGTTTGTGCCGCAATCAATGCCATCTGCGCGATTGCGCTTGTCCTGACCGCAGCCGCAGCCGATGCCGATGCCGATGCCGAGCACCATCACGATGCCGGCGACCCGCCGCGCCCCGACAGCCACGCGCCGATCGGCGTAATGGGTGAGCACACGCACGCCAAAGGCGAATGGATGGTGTCGTATCGCTTCATGCACATGGACATGGCCGGCAACCGTGTCGGGACCGACTCGATTTCGACGGAGCAGGTCGCGACCAGCGTCCCCAATCGATTCTTCGGCATGCCCGGCCAACCGCCCACGCTGCGCGTGGTGCCGACCAGCATGACCATGGACATGCACATGTTCGGCCTGATGTACGCGCCGTCGGACCGGCTCACGCTGATGCTGATGACCAACTGGACCGACAAGGAGATGGATCACGTCACGTTCGCCGGGGGCATGGGCAGCAGTCGCCTGGGCACGTTCACGACCCGGACGTCAGGTATAGGCGATTCAAGCGTCACCGGCCTGGTCACGCTGTGGCGTTCGGAGCGCGCTTCGGTGCACGCAAACCTGGGCCTGGAACTGCCGACCGGCTCGAATACCGAGCGCGACGAGATCCTGACGCCCATGGGCATGCGCCCCAGCCCGCGCCTGCCCTACCCGATGCAGCTCGGTTCAGGCTCGGTCAGCGGCATCGTTGGGTTTACCCACAACTGGCGCTTGCAGCGCTTCAGCGGCGGCAGCCAGTGGCGCAGCCTGGTCCGGCTCAACGAGAACGACCAGGACTACACGCTCGGAGACGAACACCGGATCACTACCTGGGGCGCCTGGCGATTCGCGCCGCGATTCAGCCTGTCGGCGCGGCTCGAGGGATTCCGCCGCGGCAATGTCGACGGCATCGATCCGGCGATCGTCGCCCCGGTGCAGACGGCCGACCCTGCTCGACAGAAGGTCCGTCGCGTCGATTTCGGTCTGGGCCTGAACTTCGCCCCCGGCGGCGCGCTGGCCGGCCATCGGCTGGCGCTCGAATGGATCAAGCCGGTCTACCAGAAGCTTGACGGCCCGCAGCTTGAAAACGACTGGACGATTACCGCCGGATGGCAGTACGCGTTCTGAATCATTCTCGACTTCGCCGGGCCGGCACCGCCGGCCCGGCAAGACCTGGTCAAAACGACCAGAGCAACCGCAGCCGCACCTGGCGCGGCAGTACCGGGTGAAAAAGCACGTCCTCTATCCCTTCGGCCGGCTCACCCGGCAAGCGTGAAATATCGAAGTACTCGATATCGCTGTCCTTGCGGTCCAGCAGGTTGAACAGGCCCAGATGCAGCGCGACCGCATCACTGAAGGCCCAACCCGCGTCGAGGTTTATCAACGTGGTTGAGCCTGCTCGCTGGCTGTTGTCTTCGGTCAGCGGATAGGAACCGAAATGCCGCAGGCGCACTGCGCCGGAGAGACGATTCAAGCGGCCCGGCAGACGATCAACGGTGATGCCGGCCGCGATCACCCGCTCCATGGCATTTGGAATCCGCCGGCCCTCGCCGAGGTCCTTCTTGAAACGGGCACGGGTGAACGCCACGTCGGCGTCGACCGAGAGCCACGACAGCGGGCGCCAGAAATTGGCCCATTCGACGCCGTAGCGTCGGGTGCCCCGGTTCGGCTCGGTGGTGCCCGCATCGCCGACGAACACGAGTTCTGAGTCCAGTGCCAGCGTGAACAGCGTCAGGCTGGTTTCCAGGTCCGGGAAGTAGCTGCTGCGAACGCCCACCTCGATCCCTTCGGCCGAAACCAGCGGATCGACCGATTCAGTGGGGTCGCCACTGTTTGGATCTATGGTACGCACCGTACCGCGCCCATCGTTGCTGTGAAATCCGCGTCCGGCGCTGAAATAGAATTCGGTGGACGCCCACGGTCCGATCGCGAGGTTGAATGACGGGCTGAGCTGGAAGTCGTCGCGCTCCCCGCTGTTGCGGATGTCGTTGCTGGCCACGTCGAATCGGTAGTAGTCGGCGCGAACGCCGACGACCCCGCGAATCCTGGGCGCCAGTTGCAGGTCGGCCTCGAGATGTCCGGCGGTCGACCACTGTTCGACTTCGTCGAGACTGATCGTCGAGAGCCGCTGGCGTTCGCGCGTACGAAAAAGCCCGACGGTATGTATGTCGTCGAAACGGGTCGTCAGGCCCGCGCGAAAACCCTCGACGATGCCCGTGTTCTGCAATGCAAAGGCGCGCCGCAGCTGCCCGCCGTAGACGTTGCGGCTATCGAACTGCTCGAACTGGTCGCCGTTGACAGGATCATCGAGAAAGAAGGTGAAGTTGGAAAAAAGCGCCAGGCGGTAATCGATGGCGTAAGCGGATATCGCAAAGCCGTCGGTATCGCCCGCGCTTCCCCATTCCGTCGAAAGGCTGAATCGATGCGACTCGCCGCCGTCGCTCGGGTCTATCGCATCGAAGCGACCCCTTCGGCCATCGAGAACGGCGCGGCGCGGGATCTGATCGGTCGCGCTCCATTCGCCGTGATAGCCCATCAGTGCGACGCTGAACCGCCGGTCGGCACTATCCCGACTGTAGCGGGCCACGGCATTGACCTTGTCGAAATCGTCCGGATTCGTCCACGGACCGTCATGATGAAATAGCTCTAGCGCTCCCAGCAGGTCGCCCGATCCGACCGAAGTCGAGTCCGCCAGCAGGCCGCGGCGAAAATCATCGCTGCCGGCCGCCAGTTCGAGCATGCGCTGGGGAAGCCGGTCGAAGCTGCGAAAATGCGCCGACCCGGCTGCGCTGAAGTCGCCTTCATCGGCGTAGTACGGCCCCTTGCGAAACCGGAGATGGCCCACCAGTTCGGGAATCATGAAGTTCAGATCGGTATAGCCCTGGCCGTGGGCGTGCGTCGGCAGGTTGACCGGCATCCCGTCGATGTGGGTCGCGAAGTCGGTCCCGTGATCGAGGTTGAAGCCGCGCACGAACATCTGGTTGCCCTTGCCTGCCCCGCTGTGTTGCGTGGCGACAAATCCCGGGATGGTCTCCAGCAGTTCGCCGATCCGAAGCAGCGGACGTTTCTTTAGCTGTTCCTGGCCCACGTAGCCCTCGGTGGCGTTTCGGGCAATGCCGACAAGATCGAACGCCCGACCCTCGACCCGAACCGGTCCCAGCGCGAGGATATCGACCGAAACCGGATCCACTGCCGTCCCGCCGGTCGCCTGTTCCGAATCCGGCTCGACGATATCCGGATCGCTCGCGGCCGACACCGAGTGGAGCGAAAGACAGGCAAACAGGACGATGACCCGGGAAATTGCTGGAACTGCAAGTTGCGGGCAGGCCATGGCGTGCGCTCCGGCTGACGGGAGTATGAAAAATAATATAAATTTTCATACTTAGCCTTGCGATGCATCAAATTCCGGCCCGTCGGGGCATAGCAACTGCTCTGGAAATCCGGGCCGGATGCCCGCTCAATCGTCGGAAACGAAGCTCTCGATGATGTAGCCACCGGATTTCTCGTCGTGCCGCAGCTTGACGATTCCGCTCGACTGCATCTGTTCCAGCAGTTGACCGAACGACTTGAAGCCGTGGTAGCTCTCGGAGAAGCCGGGCCGCCGGCGCTTGAGGGTCTGCTTGACCATCGATCCCCAGACCGTCTCCGATTCGTCGCGGTCGCGGAAAAGCGCCTCGATGGTTTCCAGCACAAGGTCGAACGCCTCCTGGCGCCGCTCTTCTTCGCTGCTTGCCGTATCGTTGGCCGGCGCGCTTGAGGCATCGCCGTTCGAGGCCGCCTTGGCCGGCGCAGCTTTCTTCCTGGCCTTCTTCGAAGACTTCTTCTTGGCCGCGCGCTGCTTGCGCTCGGACTTCTTTTCGCTGTCGCGCACCAGGTCGTCATAGAAGATGAACTCGTCGCAGTTGGCGGTCAGCAGATCCGATGTCGAACTCTTCACACCCACTCCGATCACCAGCTTGTTGTTTTCGCGCAATTTGGAGACCAGCGGCGAGAAATCCGAGTCGCCCGAAATCACGACAAAAGTGTCGACATGCGCCTTGGTGTAGCACAGGTCCAGCGCGTCGACCACCATCCGGATGTCGGCCGAGTTCTTGCCCGACATCCGCAGGTGCGGGATTTCGATGAGCTCGAACGCCGCCTCGTGCATGGCCGGCTTGAATTCCTTGTAGCGCTGCCAGTCGCAGTAGGCTTTCTTGACCACGATGTTGCCCTTGAGCAACAGGCGCTCGAGAACCTTCTTGATGTCGAACGCCGAATAGCGCGCGTCGCGAACGCCGAGGGCAATGTTCTCGAAATCGCAGAACAATGCGAGGTTGCGGGTAGGAGTATTCATTGACTGCCGGCTCTTTTCGATGACACCGGCAAGCTTACCAGTCGAAAGACGCCGCAACCATGCCCTGCACGCCGCAAACCTGCCAGAATTGGCGCATGCAACCGGATTTCGATGCCATAGCGCCGGCGGTCGTGGACTGGCAGGGCGACACCCCGTTTTCTCCACGCTTCAACGACAGGTACTTCTCGGGCGACGACGGCGCGGGCGAATCCCGCGCGGTATTCATCGACGGCAATCACCTGCCAGGGCGATTCGCCGGGCTCGCGCCAGGCGATCTGTTCGTCATCGGCGAGACCGGGTTCGGCACCGGACTCAACATGCTGCTGGCCGCGGAGTTTTTCACCCGGATCGCGCCGCCCGCGGCCAGGCTTTCGCTGCTCTCGGCCGAGCGTCATCCGCTGCAATCGGAAGACCTGGCGCGGGCCTTGCGCGTGCGGCCCGAACTTGAACCGTTCGCTGAACGCCTGCGGGCCGAATATCCGCCGCTAACACCCGGCTTTCACCGTCTTCGGCTGGCGGAAAACATCGACCTGACCCTGATGTTCGGCGATGCCGAAACCATGTGGCGGCAATCGGACGCGAAGGTCGACGCCTGGTGTCTCGACGGCTTCGCGCCGGACCGCAACCCGCAGTTGTGGCAGCCCGACCTGCTGGAGACGCTGGCGAGATCCTCACGACCGGGGGCGACGCTGGCGACTTTCACTGTGGCGGGTGCAGTGCGGCGGGCGCTCTGCGAGGCCGGGTTCGAAGTCCGGCGTCGTCCGGGCTTCGGCCGCAAGCGGCAACGCCTGGAAGGCAGGCTTCCCGCAAACTCGCCTGCGCAGCGTTTTACGACCGGTACCGCGATTGTCGCCGGCGCGGGGCTGGCCGGCGCCACCACCGCGCGGGCGCTGGCCGAGCGCGGCTGGCAAGTACGCGTCATCGACCCGGCCGGAATCGCCACCGGGGCCTCGGGCAACCGCGCCGGCGTCGTCTACACCACCCCCAGCGGTGTGGCAACGCCTCAGAACCGCTTCTACCAGGCCAGCTATCTGCACGCCGTGGGCTGGCTTCGCAGATACCGGGCAGCACAGGCGGGCATCGGGGAATTCGACGGAGTGGTACAGCACATCACCGACGATCGTCAGCGCGGCAGGCTTGCCGAGGCTTCGAGCAGCGGACACTGGCCGGAAGCGCAGCTTCGCCGGCTCGATGAAGAGTCGGTACTGCTCACCGACGGCGGCTATCTGCAACCTGCTGCCTGGTGCAGGCTGCTGCTGGATCACCCGTCCATCGCGCACGACAAAGCGACGGTCGAGCGAATCGATGCGCAGGGTCTGCCGGTGCTGAGTTCGGGCGAGATCATCCAGGCCGATGCGGTAGTGCTTTGCATCGCCGGCGCGGCGATGGGCATGGACAGCCTGCCGGCGCTTGGGCTGCGCCTGATCCGCGGGCAGGTCAGCGAATGCAGGGCCACGCCGGCAAGCCGCCGCTGGCGCCGGGCCCGTTGCCACAACGGCTACCTGACGCCGGCAATCGACGGCTTGCACTGCATCGGCGCGACGTTCAACCTGCGCGACCCGGAACCGCTGCCGCGAGACAGCGACGACCGGGCCAACCTGGACCAGCTGCGGAAAAATCTCCCCGAGCGCTGGACAGAACTGGGCGGCCCGGGAATCGAAGTCGTGGACCGGCGCGTGGCCTTTCGATGCCAGGCCAACGACTATCTTCCGGTCGCCGGTCTCTCACCCGGCGCGCGAAACCGGTCCGAGATTCCTTTGCTGCTCAACCTGGCACACGGCAGCCGCGGTATCGGCGGCACACCGCTTGTCGCCGACCGGATCGCCGACCTGGTCTCGGCAATGCCGGGCTGCGTCGATCGCGCGATGGCCGCCGTACTCGATCCGGGCCGATTCGAAGAGCGGGCACACCGACGTCGCGGCAGCCGACAGTAACGCCCCCGAACGGAAACTCAGTCCTGGCCGGCGACCGCTTCGGCCAGGAGTACGGCATTCAGGTCGGCTTCGATCGCGCCGTCGGGCAACACTTCGGCGATCTTGAGTACAGGTTTGCCCTCCGGCCGGGGCTGGCGCGCCAGGTCGACCCGTTCGGCGCCCACATAATGATCGTCCTCACGCCGCAGGACCCGGACCACCGGCCACAGCCGATGCGCCTGGCTGGCCTGTAGCACGACGGCGAAATCGCCGCTGGAAAGCTGCACCAGGATGCCCGGCGTCACCCAGCCGAGGAACTGAATGAGTTTTTCCACCATGCCGGCGCCGAAGCGGCGCTCGCGCTCGCGCCAGAGAACGCCCAGCGCCTCGTGGTGCGAAATGGCCGCTTGAAACGGCCAATGCGACGTCATCGCGTCGTAGGCGTTGACCACGGCAACAAGTGCGGCCAGCGGCAGGATCGCGCCGGCGAACTTGCCGTCCGGATAGCCCTTGCCGTCGGGGCGTTCGTGGTGTTCGAGCACGGCGCGCGCGACATCGGGATGGATACGATCGTCGTCGCGCAACAATTCATGGCCGATCCGCGAGTGGCTGCGAACGTGTTCCATTTCTTCTTCGGTAAGATCGCCGGGCTTGTTGACGATGCCCTGATCCAGCCTCAGCTTGCCCAGATCGTGCAGCAAGCCGGCCAGACCGGCCCGCTCGACGTCTTCGTCGCTCCATTCAAGCGAGCGCGCAAGACCCATTGCCAGGATGGCCACGTTGACGCTGTGCTCGGCGATGTGTTCGTCGGCGTGCCTGATCCGGGTCAGCCAGACCATCGCAGCAATGTTGGATTGCAGCGAGCCGGCAATCTTGCGCAGCCCCAGTCGCGCCTGCTCGGCATCCACGCATCCGGACTTTTTCAGGGAATCGATCAGAATCGCCGCCTGGCGGTAAAGCAGATCGTGGGAGTCCACCGCCTCGGACACGCTTTGCTCGGTAAGGCGGGCACGTCTGAGCATGTTGACCGGCGCATTCGGATCGGCATTGTGCGGCGCCGGCGCGTGGCTTCTGGGCCGATAGGTGGTGGCCGACGGCGGACGGTATCCGTTGCGGCTGCGCAGCAGATCGATGACGACCCAGCCGCAGTTCTCCGCGAACCAGGACTGCGTATCCCCGGACAGGATCATCACCCCCTCGAGCGGAAACGGACTGTCCCGCCAGGGTCGATCCAGCCGCGATACGAAATGGCCTACCTGCAGTTCAGCCGGATCGACCAGACATTCGCTCTCGAAAAGCTCGCTATGGTCGATATTGCCTTCGTACCCAGACATTCAGATTCGCCCATTTCCACCCCCTTTCAGTGTTACCGCAGGTGCGCTTGATCAGGATGTTCGGCGTGCGCTCACGAATCGTCCAGTTCATCAAGCTGCACCTCGACGTCACGCAATTCCTGTTCCGTGACGCGTGCGATTTCCATCAGCGTATCCCGATTTTCGAGTTGCTGGGCCTGGTCTTCCAGGTCGCGGTCCAACCCGCCTTCGAGGTCTTGACGGATGGAGTCCAGTCGCTCGCGCAACTGATCGCGCTTCTGCTCGAGTTCGTTTCGGTTCATGACATTTTTCCATTTGTTTCCGGCAGCCCATTGTCGCATCCGGAGGCCTTCGTCAGTCAGCTGCATCGGCCTCTTCCCTGAGCACCTGGCCAAGCTCGATCTGGAGCGCGTCGTCGGGGAGCACTTCGGCAACCCGGATAGTGTTTTCGGGATGGCTTTCATTGTGCTCGAAAAGGTCGATTCGTCGCGTGACGCGGTGGGTATTGTCTAACGGCTCGAGGAGCCGCACCATGGGCGACAGGCGATGCTGGTGGCTGGCGCGAAGCACGATCGCGTGCTGCCCGGTCGTCAGCCGCACCACCGTCCCGGGCGTGATCCAGCCGAGAAACTGGATGAGCGCCTCCACCATGCTCGCGTCGAACTGCCGGTTGCGCTGCTTCCACAGGATTCCCAGCGCCTCGTGGTGGGAGCGCGCCGCGCTGTAGGGGCGCTTCGAGGTAATTGCGTCGTAGGCGTCCACTACGCTGATCAGCGCCGACATCGGCTGCAGCGTCGCGCGATTGCGGCCGTTGGGATAACCCCCGCCGTCGGGTCGTTCATGGTGCTCCAGAACCGCCTGGGCGACGGCGGGATGCACTTCGTGGTCCTCGCGCAGCATCAGGTAGCCGAGACGGGCATGCTGCTTGACATGACCATATTCCTTTGCGCTGAGACGGCCGGGCTTGTTGAGAATCGTCTTGTCGAGCTGGGTCTTGCCGAGATCGTGAAGCATGCCTGCCAGGCCGGCCAGCTCGATCTGATCCTGCTGCCATTCCAGCGCCTGGGCCAGCCCCATCGACAGGATGGCGACGTTGACGCAGTGCTGGGCGGTGTATTCGTCGGCCCGCTTGATGCGCGTCAGCCAGACCATGGCGGCAATGTTGTTCTCCAGCGAATCGGCAATGCTTGAAACGCTCTGCCGTGCCCGGCGGGAATCGATACGTCCGGTGTGTGAAATATTCTCGACAAGCGCTTCTGCCTGGCTCCGCAGGAGGCTGTGCATCTCGACCGATTCGGAGACGATTTCCCGGTCCAGCTTTGCACGTCTCAGGACGTTGATGGCCGCCTGTTCGTCGCTGAGATAGCCGCTCCACTCTTGTCGCCGGCCTGTCGCTGAGTAATATCTCCGACGCGGCGGACGAAAGCGGTTCTCGCTGCGCAGCAGGTCCACAATCACCCAATCGCAGTGCTGGCGGAACCAGTCGAGCTGTTTCTGTTTAACGAGCAACACCCCCTCGAGAGAAAACGGCGTGTCGATCCAGGGCCGGTCCATTCTCGAGACAAAATGACCGAATTGCAGATGGGCCGGCTCGATGAGAACCTCGTTTTCCCACAGCAGTTCGTTACCCATTTCCGGAATGTCGGTCAAACAGACCTCCCCTCTTTCCGGCGTCCGAAATCCGCGCCGGATCGATGTTCAATTACATCGATTGTAGCCGGTTGCGGTTTTTGAGCAAAGTCTCACTTTTTTCCCGACAAGGGCAGCGCCGCGCCACTCATCGGCGGAGCTCCGGCAAGTCGCGAAAATGGGCCAGCGCTTCGGGATTGGCCAATGCCGAGGTGTTCTTGACCTGGCGCCCGTGGATCACGTCGCGCACCGCAAGTTCGGTGATCTTGCCCGAGACCGTTCGCGGCAGGTCGGGCACCGCGACAACGCGAGCCGGCACGTGCCGCGGCGTTGCGTTTTCGCGAATCGTGGCGCGGATCCGCTGCACCAGGTTCTCGTCGAGCTCGACGCCGTCGCGCAGGCGGACGAAGAGCACGACGCGCACATCGCCCGCCCAATCCTGGCCGACGCACAGTGATTCGAGAATCTCGTCGAGCTTCTCGACCTGGCGGTAGATCTCGGCGGTGCCGATGCGCACCCCACCGGGATTGAGCGTGGCATCGGAACGGCCGTAGATCACGATGCCGCCAGTCGGGGTCAGTCGCGCGTAATCGCCGTGGCTCCAGATGCCGGGGAATTTTTCGAAATAGGCGCTGCGGTACCGGCTACCGTCAGGATCGTTCCAGAACCGAACGGGCATGCAGGGAAACGGCTGCGAGCAGGTCAATTCGCCGGTCTCGTTGACGACCACCTCGCCGTTGTCGTTGCGGATCTCGACCTTCATACCGAGCCCGCGGCACTGCAGCTCGCCCTTGTAGACGGGCAACAGCGGATTTCCAAGAGCGAAGCAGGACACGATATCGGTGCCGCCGGAAATCGAACTGAGCTGCACGTCGGGCTTGACCTCGCGGTAGACGTACTCGAACGACTCCGGCAGCAACGGCGAACCGGTGGAGAGAATCGCGCGCAGTGCTTCCAGCCGGTGCGTCTGCCGCGGTCTGACCCCGGCCTTGTCGCACGCGGCAATCCACTTGGCGCTTGTACCGAAGATCGCAATGTCGAGTTCGTCGGCCAGGTCCCACAACGCCTCGCCGTCCGGGTGAAACGGCGAGCCGTCGTAGAGCACCGGGGTGGCGCCGACCGCCAGCCCGGAGACCAGCCAGTTCCACATCATCCAGCCACAGGTCGTGAAATAGAAGAACC
>Ga0209944_1000681_pt1 | contig 14686 bp, 18 predicted proteins | sample SalPonR1_C_D2_MG_FD_185701 | JGI IMG/M metagenome (GOLD analysis project Ga0209944, IMG submission 185701) | Salt pond soil microbial communities from South San Francisco under conditions of wetland restoration - Salt Pond MetaG R1_C_D2_MG... ...
CCGTGGCTCGCGGGGCGAGATCAGCGGTGCGCCTGGTTCCCAGGCGGCAGCGCTCTGGTTGCAGACGATGATCGCGCTCACCGCCGGTGACATGGTCAAGCTGCGGGCAACTTCCGCGCCGCGGATGGCTACTTCGGACCCGACCACACCTCCTTCTCGGGCGCAAAGATCGGCTGAGGGAGGCACATCATGTCCCCACGGCGCCCAGAGGACGAGTTCGTCCGAATACCGGAGCACGAGTTCCAGGCGATCTTGGCGCGCGCTGCCGAGGAAGGTGCGAAGCGCGCGTTCTCCGATGTCGAACCTGTGCCTGCCGGTCGTCGAGCACAGCCGCGAGTTCCAGTCACGAGCTGCTGGAGAACTGGTCCTGCTGCCGGAGGGATCGGCGATCGTGGAGATGTCGACCGACCGTAACGTGATGCGGGAGCAGAGGAGGGTTTGCGGGTAGTTAGCTCCCGCAGCCGAGAGCCAGGCATTTCCGGATTCTCGAGCGTAGCCATAGACAAGACCATGGGAGAATGATAGGTAGACCGGTATGTCTACTCTCACGTCAAAGCCGACCAAAGATCGCCTCATTGAAACCGCAAGAGAGCTGTTTCTCAGGGAGGGGGTCCCGCAAACCGGGATCAACAAGGTCATCGCAAAAGCCGATGTGGCGCGCATGACGCTCTATAACAACTTCGCGTCCAAGGCTGATCTTGTCCTTGCGGTCTTTGAAAGAGAGGCGGCACTCCGGCGGGTCGCCATTCAGGCGACGCAGGAAGATCTTGATGGACCATTCGAGCGTGTCCTGGCGCTGTTCGTTGTCGCGGAGGATGTCGCCTCGCAAAAGGGCTTCCGGGGGTGCGCCTTCATCAATCTTGCGATCGAGGCCGCTGCGCCTGACAGCGCGCTGCACGCATTAGCACAGCAGCACAAGGCTTGGATCACAGCCAATATCCGGGTTCAGCTGGGTGACGGTGTCTTCTCAGATACTGATGTCCTTGCGGACCAGATCGCCGTACTTTGGGACGGTGGAATCGTCGGCGCCTACGTCCATCAATCCGACAGGCCACTTCGCTCGGCACGGGAGGCCGCCCAGACCTTGATGCGCGCGGCGGCGCAATGACGGTTGGCCGCGACTGGTGGATCGTGATCGGTCTGGCGCTTGGGGTCACGATCAGCAACGCGTTCGCGCGCTTTGCATATGGTCTGATCCTTCCGGCCATGCAAAGCGATCTGAGCTGGAGCTATACACAGTCCGGTTGGATCAATACGGCCAACGCCCTTGGATACATTGGCGGGGCAGTCCTGACATTCGCCGTTATCGGGCGCATGCCTGCGAAGTGGCTTTTCAGCGTCGGCCTCGTCGTCACGGCCCTCAGCCTGCTGATGTGCGGATTTGGCGATGGTTTCTGGTATCTGACGTTCTGGCGCATCCTAGCGGGCGTGGCGGGCGCGCCCGTCTTCATCGCCGGCGGCACCATGGCGGCTTCCCTGTTTCCTGACGATTCAAGACGAAACGCACTGGCCATCGCGGGGTATTTCGGAGGTGCAGGACTGGGCATGATCATGAGCGGCGCCGTGCTGCCCGGACTGTTCGCCCGGCATGGTTCGCTGTTCTGGCCCGAGGCATGGATCGGGCTTGGCGCGGCCAGTCTGGTTCTGGCTCCGCTTTCGATTTGGGCAGCCGGTCAGACAGAGGTTTCTCGAAAGACCGGCAAAGAGGACGCGGCCCTGCCGGTTGCGAAAATGGGCTTTGCGCTGCTGGGCTACGGATTCTTCGCGATGGGGTATATCATCTATCTGACCTTCATCGTCGCCTCGGTACGGGCGGCCGGAATGAGCGCCGCCGCGATCTCCGCGGGATGGGTGATCATCGGAATTGGCATCATTGTGTCGCCGTTCCTGTGGCGTCCGGCTCTGGCGCGATGGGCCTCGGGCGTTCCGCTCGCGCTGGCCTGCGCTGTCACGGGAGTGGCCACGCTGCTGCCATGGGTCGTGCCCGGTGTTGCGGGCTTCGCTCTGTCGGCTCTGCTGTTCGGATTGGCGGTCTTCATAGGTCCGGGCGCCGTCACGAGTTTCGGGCGAAAGAACTTGCCACAGGTCTTGTGGGGAAAATCCGTCAGCTTGTTCACACTCATATTTGCCATTGGGCAGACGGTCGGGCCCGTGGCAGCAGGCGCGATCGCGGATGTGACCGGCACGGTCGATACGGGTGTTATCGTCGCCGGGGCCATTCTGTTGTGCGCCGCAGCGCTTGCCGGCCTTCAACGACCGCTTGCGCAGTCCTAGCGAAACGGACGGAGGGGAAGGCTGCAAGGTTTGGGATGCCTGCAAAGCGCGGGCGAGAAGGTCTCGTCCGCGGGCTCTCAGGGGAAGGCAGCCTGTTGGACGAGGCGCTTGAAATAACGCTGTTTCTGGCCTTCGCTACGGTCCGCGAGCGCGCTGATGGCGTCGGCGAGCGAAGCGCCGGTAATGGTCTCGGCACCCAGTGCGATCGCCTCCAGTCTTTGTGTGTACCGAGCGGTGACTCCGCCGGGAAACGCCTCCTCGAACCGAGGGAAAAGAGGATCGTGGCCCTCGGTCCTCCATGTTGTCGGCAAGGCCGGGTCCAGCACGAGCGCCCGTGCGAGCCCGATCAGGTCTGCCGCTCCCGATCGGATGGCGGCGTCGGCCTGCCTGCGTGACTTGAAGCCGCCCGTTGCCATGAGTGGCACTGTGGTCATTTGCCGGGCCATTTTTGCGAAGTCGATGAAGTAGGGCCCGCGAGATACTGCATCCGACGATGCCGGGGCGCCGGGAAAATAGGTGCCGCCGCTGAATTCCATCAGGTCCAGACCGCGTCCATCGAGCGCCGCGACCACCTCGAGCGCGCCGTCCTGCGTCAGGCCACCGGTGATCTGGTCCGTTGCATTGAGCTTGATCGCAACAGGGAAACCCTCTGGCACCCCGGCGCGCACGGCCTCGACAGTCTCGATGACAAGGCGCATCTGGTTCTTCGCGCTGCCGCCATAGCCGTCTTGCCGACGATTGAATAGCGGAGACAGGAACTGGCTCAACAGGAAACCGTGCGCGGCGTGGATCTGGACGCCGCCAAACCCGCAGTCGTAAGCGAGGCGAGCGGTTCGAGCGAAACGGTCCGGCAGGGCAGAAATCTCGGATAGCGAAAGGGCATCGCATCTCAGGCCATCGAGGTCCAAGGCGCTTGGCCCTTTCGGCATGCCGACCCAACCAGGCGTCAACGCGCCGGCGTGCCCAAGCTGGAGCCAAAGGGCTGCGCAGTTTGCCTGGCCTCGTTGAGCGAGCGCGCGAAAGGCTCCGAAGTCTGCCTGAGGATTGAGAACCAGGTTTCCAGGATGTTCGATCGTGCGTGGATCCCCCTGCACCTCACCGATCACGGAAACCGCGACGCCGCCGCGGTCCCAGGTCTCGTAGAGCCGCCCTTGCTCTGGCGTCGGGTTGCCATAGCCATCGCCCAAGGTGTCGGACATCGCGGACTTGACCAGTCGGTTCCTTAGGATGGTGCCGTTCGGAAGCGTTATCGGGTCAAACAGGCTGGGTTCCATATTCGGCTGCATTCCTATCGTGTGTCTTTCAAGTGGTCGATCAGCGCGCCAACAACCGCCTCCGGGCGATCTTCTTGAACGAGATGGCCGGCCTTCGCGATCTCGACCGTGCCCATTTCAGAAATGCGCTCGGCGAGCTGGCGCCCCTTCATGGGCGGTATCGAGGTATCTTCTTGCCCCCAAAGCACTGTCACCGGAAACGGCATCGGCCCGTAGAGCGGTTCGATTTCATCCGTATAGGCCTGATCCATCTGTGCGATCTGGCGATAGAACGCCGGCTGACCCTGCTTGGTCGCCAATGGTGCCCTATAAAGCGCCAACACGTCAGGATGAAGTGGCGCGTGTACCGCCGTATGAAGGTAGGCGTCGCGGACCGCACGATGCATGTAACCCGGCATGCCTGTGAACGCATCTTCGTGTTGGCGCACATGCTGCACAAGTGGTGAGCCCCAAGGCGCCATGGTGACCGCGTCGAAGATCAGCAGGGAGGCGTAGACGATGCTGTTGAGATAATGGGCGCGCAACGCCGTTGCGCCTCCGAAATCATGGGTTAGGACATCTGGCTTCTCGACGCCCCAGAGTTGCAGCCACCCCGCAAGAACGCTGTTCTGCATCCCAAGCGAAACGTCCTGATCGTCCCGCATCTCCGATTGCCCATACCCGGGCATATCGTAGAAATAGACCTGCCGCGGGTCCGCGACGTGGGGGATGATCCCTCTCCAGACCTGCGACGAAAACGGCGTGCCGTGAAGCGCGATCAGCGGCGGCCCGGTCCCGATGGAGCCCCAACGGATTTCATGGTCTTCAACATGGGCGGTATGGGGGAAGATCGAGCATGGTCTAGCGGTCCTGTGGTGCACCATATGTGTTGGGGCGAAACCAAATCATCGACCCCGCCAGAACCAGGTCCAGCGACAGGCAATAGAGCCCCCACCAATCCGGAGAGGGATCGTCGGGCCGGTAGTGGACTAGAAGATCGACCCCGGCGTGCAGGACTAGGCCGAGACATGTTATCCAATACCAGATCCGGTAGCCTGCCGTTGCCAAAGCAATGAAGCCTAGAAAAAGGCCGATGTGCAGAGCCAGGACAGCACCTGACGCGCCTGCCTCGATCGCGAATACGATGTAGAAGCTTGCAATGGCCCCGAGGATCGTCGGGAAGAAACCAGCCTCCCTGGTCAGGCCGATCGCGCGGGCGTAGACGACCAGGACGATCCCGGAAAGCAATCCGATAGAGAGCGGGGTCACGACCACCGTCCATCCAGAGCGATGAGCAGGGCGCTGATCACGATCAGGGCCGACATGATGAGAAGTGCAATGCGCCCCCAGACATCGTTGGCCAGAAGCGTTCTCAGTGCCCGTCCCGCCACGAGCCAGGTTCCGTTGCACAAGGGTGCGATCGCCGCGAAGACAAGCGACATGACAAGGGCGCGTTGCCATGCCATCGCCGCGATGTCGGAATAGGCAAGGGTTACGGCCAGGGCCATGGCCCAGGCTTTCGGGTTCACCCATTGGAACAATGCCGCCTCGATCAATGTCATGGGCCGCGCTTTCTGGGCCTCGGAAGCGGCGGTGCCCGTCGAAGGCGTCCAGAACAAAGCGGGTCGGGCCAGCTGCCATGCGAGGTAGCAAAGCCAGATGACACCGCCCCATTTCAACACGGACCAAATCATCGGATACTGATCGAGCACCGCTCCGAGACCTAAGACGACTGCCGACAACATGACTGCGAAGCCGAGCGCGATGCCCGCGATGTGGGGCAAGGTCGCGCGCATGCCGAAGGCCGCTCCCGACGCCAGCACCATCAGGTTGTTCGGACCGGGCGTGATCGATGCGACGAATGCGAAATTCGCGAAGGCGATGAGGACGGCAAGATCGAGAGACATGTGACACTCCTGGACAGGCTGGATTGTTGATCCGTTCTTGCCCAGTCGCGGCGAGGGGCGTGACTGGCGGACATGCCAAAGATCGATGGAAAACCGCCAAACGATAGCTTTGTAGCCTCGACGATGGCAAGATGGCGAAAAATCACCGAACCTTGGCGAATGCGCCACTGGTGGGCGTCCCATTTCCGGATCATACTCATGCCCATGAACGCGGAACCGCAAATTGACGCTCACGCCAACGCCGGAACGTTTCCCGGCCGCGTCGCCGTGATCATCTACGACCAGATTGGCGCGTTCACTCTGGGCGTGGCGCTGGAAGTGTTCGGGCGCGCGTTGCCCGACGAGGGGTATCCGGGTTACGATGTATCGATAGTGTCCGCCGAAGGTCGGAGTGTCACCGCCTTCGGAGGCATGCGCATTTCGGCGACTGCGGGGATGGCCGAACTGCGGCAAGCCCGGCTCATCCTTATCCCCGCCTGGCGGTCCAACCACGAACGCCCGCCAGAGAAGCTCTTGTCCGAACTGCGCCGCGCCGCTGCGCGTGGCGCCATCCTAGTGTCGATCTGCGATGGTGCGTTCGTCCTCGCCCATGCTGGTCTGCTGGACGGGCGGCGCGCAACCACCCACTGGGCCGACCTCGCCGATCTGAAGTCGCACTTTCCTGATATTCGCGCGGAAGACGATGTCCTGTATGTCGACGAGGGCAACATCATCACGTCTGCGGGTGGTGCGTCGGGGATCGACGCCTGTCTTCATCTTGTGCGACGGGATTTCGGGACGCGGGTCGCCAACGCCGTCGCCCGTCGCATGGTCATTCCGCCGCATCGGGACGGCGGGCAACGCCAATATGTGGCGAACCCGCTTCCGGTCCACGCAGGCCGGACACTCTCAGCATCAATGGACTGGGCGCGGAGCCAACTGCACAAGCCTATCTCAGTGGCGGAATTTGCGCGCGAGGCGGCAATGAGCGAACGGACCTTCATGCGCAGGTTCCAGGAAGAGGTCGGGGCGTCCCCCAAATCATGGATCGCGTCAGAGCGCATGCGATTGGCTCAGGAAATCCTGGAAAGTACGGAAACGCCGCTGGCAGAAGTCGGTCTCGCCGTGGGCTACACGTCGCCGGAAACCTTTCGCAGCGCATTCCGCCGCATCGTGGGCTTGCCACCGTCGACCTACCGCAGCCGGTTTCGGCAGCTTTGATCGGTTGCTTACGTGATTAGACGGGTCTTCGCATGCATGTTGGACTGATCGGCGGGATCGGCCCCGCAGCTACAGTGGCCTATTATTATAGTTTGGTGGACGTCTTCGGGCAAGCCGATGTGCCGTTGCAGTTGACGATCCAGCATGCCGATATGAAGACGCTGAGCAAAAATGCCGGGCTTATGGACATCGATTCGCAGACCGAGGTCTTCGCGGCGCATATCAAGTCCTTGAAGGGTGCCGGCTGCGACATCGTCGGGATCACGGCTCTGACTGGGCATTTCTGTTTGCCCCGACTTCAGAGCGTGTCGCAATTGCCGATCTTGAGCGCCACGACCGCGATCGATGCCTATTGCGCCGGGCATGGCATCGGCCGCCTCGGCCTTCTGGGCAGCCCTTCGGTTCTGAAGTCCGGTCTGTTTGGGCTACTGCAAGAGGTAGACACCGTCGCACCGGGCGAAGACCCGGAGAGCGTCGGCCAGACCTATATGGAGATCGCAAGCCAAGGCGCCTGCACAACCGATCAGGCCGACCTTTTGGTCTCAGTGGGGGCCGAGATGATGCGCGCTCAGAAAGCCGATGCGATCTTGCTGGCCGGTACGGATTTGAGGCTGGTCTTCAACGACACCGATATTTCCTATCCCGTCATCGATGCGCTGGCTCTTCATGTCGACGCGTTTTTGGAGATTGCGCGGCGGAGGCGGTGACTGGACACCTAGCTTAAGTCCCGTAGGCTAATCCCGATCAACTGCAAAACATCAAATCTGAGGCGCTCGGCGAGCCGTCCGCTCCGGCGAGCGCACAGGGTGTCTGGCCGAGCAGCTCGAGACCACGGAGAGAAGCCATGATGCACGGCGACGGATGCTCGAGGCTGCGGCGCGTCGCCCTCCTACTCGCAACGATCTGGCTGAGCGCCTGCGCGACGGGCGCTTCTAACGTCGGAAGCCTCGGGGCCTGTCCGCCTGTCGTCGCATACAGCAGGGAGTTCCAGGCGCGAGCGGCAGAGGAGACGGGCCTGATGCCTGCAGGCTCGGCGATTATTGAAATGCTGAGCGACTACGCTGTGATGCGGGAGCAGGCGAGATCGTGCGCTATACCGCGGTGATGAGGCGTTCTCGCCTGCCATTGGCGGTTGTGAGGAGGCGCCTGCAGTTTCCCGCAGGCGCCATCGGCTCATTCGCTGCGAACGACCTCGCTGTAGGCGCCGCGCAGCTGCAGCGTGACGGTCACGTCCGAGTCGTCGCGGTTGCGCCAGAACCAGCCATGTTCGCCGGGGAACGGCGCCTCGATGCTTCCCGCGCCGTCGGTCGCGCCGCGGCCCCGGTCGTAGTCGACCGACTGACCGTCGCCATGGGCGTGCAGGTCGAAGTTGATCCGCCCGCCTTCGGCGACCCACGCGTATTCGGCGACGTCCCCTTCCGCCATGACGAGCTTGACCTCGGTCGCGGCATCCGGCGCCAGAGTGAAGGTGACCGTGTCGGTCCAGACTTCCTGCGCATGGGCCGCGCCGACGAAGAGGCCGAAGATGTCGTCGACAAGGCTCGAGGACTGGTCGCCGCCGCCGTGGAGCAGTTCGTCCTCGGCGGCCTCGCGGGCGAGTTGCTGCTTGATCTCGCCCATTTCGGTGAGGCCGAGTACATTGCCCACCCCGGTCGGGTCGATCCCGTATTCCGCCGGCAGATAGACGCCGACCCCGATGAAAGCCGCGCCGATGACGGCGGCGATAGTCGATCGCCGCAACTGCCGGGGCGTCGGCAGGAGGGCCGGATCGGGTTTGTCCGCGTTCAATTGCGCGGCTTCGCGCATTTTCTCGAAAATAGTCATGTCCGGGTCTCCTTATGCGGCTGCAAGATAGCCGTTGATTTGAATGACGGTAAGCCAGAGGCCGAGGCCCACCATGATGACGTTCGCGACGACGGCCTGGCTCATAAACGCGGACGATCTGCGCCAGTATCCCATGACGATCAGGATCACGAAGAGGGCCAGGATCTGCCCGACCTCGACGCCGACGTTGAAGGCGAGAAGGTTCCACAGAAGGCCCTCGTCGGAGATGTCGTATTCGATGATCTTGGACGCGAGGCCCGTGCCGTGGAACAGCCCGAAGATCAGGGTGGCCGCCTTGGTGTTCGGCTGGACCCCGAACCACTTCTGGTAGGCGCCGAGGTTGTCGAGCGCCTTGTAGACGACCGACAGGCCGATGATCGCGTCGATGATGTAGGCGTTGATGCCCCATCCCCACCAGACGCCGGCCAGCATCGTCACGGAGTGGCCGATGGCAAAGATGCTGACATAGATGGCCACGTCCTTCATCCGGTAGAGGAAGAAGACGACGCCCAGAAGGAAGAGGATGTGGTCGTAGCCCGTCACCATGTGCTTGGCGCCGAGATAGATGAAGGAGATGACGTGCACCCCCCAGATTTCCTGAATGTAGCCTGCGTCACCGGGGGTGACGTCATGGGCCAGCGCCTGCGCCACGCTGGACGCGTAGACGGCCAAGGCTGTCAGAAGGAGGGCCGTGACGCGTCGCGACGCGAGCGCGCGCAGGCCCGTCGAGTTTGAACTCATGGATAGGTCTCCGTTCGTGCGATGGAATGATCGGTGAAGCCGCGCGCGGGCGCGGCGCCGATCAGGCACGCGGAGGTCGTTCGATCCTGAACGTGTGGTGGCCGCCGCCGGGCGAGGCCCTGAGCCGCCATGTATCCCGGTAAGCGGATGTCGGGTGGCTTCGCTCGCCGAGGGTCAGAAGCGCCTGGCTATGGTCGTGGTCGGCGGCGTCGTGGCTGTGGCCGTGCATCGCCCAGTAGAGGTCTTCATTGAGCCCGTGCGAATGGCCGTGATCGGCGATCATCTCCAGGTGGTCCTGGATCGTCTCGAAGACGGTCGGCGCATGAGTCGCGGCGGGCATGACGGACCAGAGCACCAAAGACAGGCAGAGAAGCGCCGCAAACGCCTGTCTTCCATATGTCGCCACTGGTCTCATCGATCTTGCCTGTCTGCCTGTTCGTATCCGCAGCCCATTGCCGGGCCATCTTGTTCTATCCCCCCGGGAAGGATAGCGTCTATCTATGACAAAGCCCCACATCCACGCAACCCATCCCGCCCTGATCGCCCGGCTGAAACGCGCCGACGGCCATCTGCGGGCCGTGATCGGCATGATCGAAGCGGGCAAGCCCTGCCTCGAGATCGCGCAGCAGCTTCAGGCGGTCGAGAAGGCGGTGGTGAACGCCAAGCGCACGCTGATCCACGATCACATGGATCATTGCCTGGACACTGACCATTCGCCCGAGGACCGAGCGGAACTCAAGACCATCGCCCGATATCTGTAAGGCACACCGATGCTGGAGATCCTGTCCGACCGCACCTACCGCCACCTCTTCCTCGCACAGGTCGTGGCGCTTCTGGGCACGGGGCTTGCCACGGTCGCGCTGGGGCTTCTGGCCTATGACCTGTCGGGCGACAACGCGGCGATGGTGCTGGGCACGGTCTTCACCATCAAGATGGTGGCCTATGTTGGCATCGCGCCAATCGCCGGCGCCTTCGCCGACCGGGTGCCGCGCCGCGCGCTGCTGGTCGGGCTCGACGTGGTACGCGCGGGCGCGGCACTCTGCCTGCCGTTCGTGACCGAGGTCTGGCAGGTCTACGTCCTGATCTTCCTGCTGCAATCGGCCTCGGCCGCCTTCACGCCGACCTTTCAGGCGACGATCCCCGATGTGCTGCCCGAGGAGGCGCGCTACACCCGTGCGCTGTCGCTGTCGCGGTTGGCCTACGATCTGGAGAACATCGTCAGCCCGACGCTCGCGGCGCTCCTGCTCGCCGTGATGAGCTACAACTCCCTGTTCCTCGGCACGGTGGCGGGTTTTGCGGCCTCGGCCCTGCTGGTCGTCTCGGTCCTGCTGCCGAGGCCGAAGCCGTCCAAGCCGCGCGGGGTCTATGATCGGACCACGCGCGGCACCCGCATCTACCTTGCCACGCCGCGCTTGCGGGGTCTGCTGGCGCTGAACCTCGCAGCCGCGGCGGCAGGCGCCATGGTGCTGGTCAACTCGGTGGTTCTGGTGCGCGGCACGCTGGGCCTCTCCGAGAGCGCGCTCGCGTGGACGATGTTCGCCTTCGGCGCAGGCTCGATGCTGGCGGCGTTTGCACTGCCCCGCCTGCTTGATCGCGTTCCCGACCGCCCGGTGATGGTCGGTGGCGCCGCGCTTATGATCCTCACGCTGCTGGCGCTGGCCGCAGAGGCAGCCGCGCTCGGGCTCGGCTGGTCGTACCTGCTCGGCGCATGGCTGCTGGTGGGTCTGGGCTATTCCGCCGTCCTCACGCCGTCCGGACGTCTCCTGCGCCGGTCCGCGCACGCCGAGGACCGCCCCGCGCTCTTCGCCGCACAGTTTGCGCTCAGCCACGCCTGCTGGCTGGTGACCTATCCACTGTCGGGATGGCTGATGACGCAGTTCGGGCCGGTCGCAGCACTGGCGCTGTTGGCGGCACTGGCTGGCATCGGCGTGCTGACCGCCCTGCGCCTCTGGCCATCGGGCGATCCCGATGCCTTCGAGCACACGCACGAGAACCTGCCGCTCGATCATCCCCACCTCAAGGGTGAGCGCCTCCATGCGCATCCCTTCGTGGTCGATGACCAGCATCCTCGCTGGAGCTCACAACTCTGAGGGTTGGCCGTGCACCAGCGGTAGGTGAACTGTTGCCCGCAACCCGCCCTCTGTGCGATTCGACAGGACCACGTCGCCGCCATGGGCGTGCAGGATGGCCCGCGCGATCGGCAGGCCGAGGCCGATCCCGCCCGTCTCGCGCGAGCGCGACGTCTCGAGCCGGGTGAACGGGTCGAAGACCTTGTCCAGATCCTGCTCTGGGATGCCGGGACCATCGTCTTCGATCAGCATCTCCGCGCGACCGGCACCCTGCCTGACCGACACTTGCGGTCCGCGGCCGTAGCGCTGCGCATTCTCCATCAGATTGCGCAGGGCGCGCCGGATCGCGGTGCGGCGAATCTCGGCCCTGACCGGTTCCGATGACATCACCGCGATCTGTGGACCCGTCTCGGAGAGCTCGTCCGCGAGCTCACCCACGAGAAGGGCAAGATCGCACACCTCCATCGGCTGGTCGGTTGAAACACCCCGCGCGTAGGCCAGCGTCGAGTCCACCATCTCCTGCATCTCGTCGAGCGTGGCGGCCATCCGTTCGCGCGTCTCGTCGTCGTCGACCATTTCCGCACGGACCCGTAGCGCAGTGATGGGAGACCGCAGGTCGTGGCCGAGCGTGGCGAGCATCCGGGTGCGATCCGCGATCATGCCGGTAAGGCGCGCATGCATGCGCTCCAGCGCGTCGGACAGGGCGCGCACCTCGCGCGGGCCGTGCCTCGGCATCGCCGGGGCGGGCGCATCGAGGCCGAACCCGTCCGCGGCGTCGGCGAGCTGCCGGAGCGGCCTGGTGATCCGTCCTAGCCCCAACCAGAGCGCCGCCATCAAGAGCGCCAAAGAAAGGAGCGTAGCGCCCATGAGCGCGGGCGGCACCTGGATGTTCGGCCTCTGGAACCGGGCTTGGACGTTGAGCCAGTCGCCTCCTGCAAGCGGGATCGATATCCGGAACTCCACCGGCGCGACGCCCGCCGCGCGCATCTGCTTGTGCAGCCAAGCGAAGGCGGCGGGGGGCTCTGCGGGCCGTCCGTCATGCGGCGATACGGTGATTTCGGTCGCGCGGATGTCGCCGCCGGTTTCGAGCGCGGCCAGGTCCATCCGCCTAGTCTCGACCAGGGGCGCATCGCCCACGCTGAACCGGACAAGGCGGGAATTCACCGCGGCTAGGATGCTCTCCCGGCTCTCGGCCTGTGCCGTGTCGAGCGCACGGGCTACCGCCTCGGCGCGTTCGACCGTCTCGAACCGTTGCGCCGCGCGGATCGCCGCGCCGCGTTCGTCGGCGAAGAGCCAGATGCTGATCGCCTGCGCAGCAAGGAAGGCCCCGAGGATCAGCAGCGCCAGTTGGCCGAGCAGGCTGTGGGGGACGAGACGCATCACGTCACCTCTCGGACGTCGGCGGCGAGGCTGTAGCCACCCGAGCGGATCGTCGCGATGATCTGCGGATGGGCCGGGTCGTCCTCGATCTTGCGGCGCAGGCGGCTCACCTGGTTGTCGATGGTGCGGTCGAACACGTCCGCCGTGCGGCCGCTGGTGATGTCGAGGAGCTGGTCGCGCGACAGCACGAAGCGCGGCCGTTCGAGGAAGGCCGTCAGCAGTTTGAACTCCGCCGTGGTGAGCGAGACCTCGCGCCCGTCCTCGTGCGTCAGCGCGCGCGTGTCGGTGTCCAGAACCCATCCCGCGAAGGTGAGCTTGCGCCCGCCAAGCGCACCCGCCAGCGGCTCGGGCCGGTCGGAGCGGCGCAGGATCGCCTTCACCCGCGCCAGAAGCTCGCGCGGATTGAAGGGCTTCACCAGGTAGTCGTCGGCGCCGACCTCGAGCCCCACGATCCGGTCGGTATCCTCGCCAAGCGCGCTCAGCATCAGCACCGGCGGGCCGCCTGCCGCAGCCAGCCGACGCGCCGCCGACAGCCCGTCTTCCCCCGGCATCATCACGTCGAGCACGACGAGATCGAAGCGGCCCGCGCGGAGCGCCGCATCCATTTCGGGTACGTCTTTGGCGGTACTCGCGCGCATGCCGTTCTTTTCAAGGTAGCGCGTCACCGCATCGCGGATTTCGCGATGATCGTCGACGACAAGAATATGCGGTGCGCGGGCGAGATCGGTCATAAGCCCTTGATAGAGCGGAGTGGCCCTGTTCGGGAGATTATTCTGTCGGGATCCGTCGCAATCGGCCGGATTTGCGACAGAGCGATACAATTCGGGGGGCGTACCGGCACTCTTCTGCGACAAGGGGCCTCCATCTTCGCCTCATCGAAACGAGAAACCCGAAGAGGTGACCCATGAAACGCAAGACCATCCTGACCCTCGGCGCAGCCGCCACCGCCGCCGTGATCGGCGCCATCGCCATCCCCGCCATCGCCGGTGGCTGGGGTCCGCATGACGGCTGGGGCCCGCGACAGATGATGCAGATGATGCATGACGACCAGGCTGGCTTCATGCAGGACGGCCGCGGCCCCGGCATGATGATGCAGCGCGGAGGACATGGACCGATGGGGATGGGCGGCATGGCCGACAACCCGGTCTACCAATCCTTCGACGCCGATGAGGACGGCACGGTGACGGCGGCTGAACTCGAGGCAGGCATCGCCGCGCTGCACACCGAGCACGATGCCGACGGGAATGGCGCGCTGTCCTCGGACGAGTTCGCGGCCCTCTTCGCCGAGGTCACGCGCAGCATGGCCGAGCGGCCCTTCACCATGCTCGATGTCAACGATGACGGCGAAATCAGCGCCGAGGAGATGGCGTTCCCAGCGCAGATGATGGCCCGCATGCAGCGCATGCACGGCGCCGATACCGAGCAGCAATGACAAGAGCGTGCGGTCGGCGTCGCAACGGCGCCGGCCCGCCGCGCACGACGAGGGACCTGAGCCATGACCGCCACGACCACCGCTCCACAAGGATACTCCGCCACCCAGATCGCCCTGCACTGGGTCGTCGCCGTGCTCATCGCCGGGCAGTACATTTTCAAGGACGCCATCTCCGGCGCCTGGGATACGATCCGCGCGGGCGAGACCTATGCGTTCGATCCACTGATCCTCGCCCATGTGGCGAGCGGCGCATTGATACTCGCGTTCGTCGGCTGGCGCCTCGTGCTGCGCCTGACCCGCGGCGTGCCTGCGGCTCCCGAGAACGAGCCCGCACCGCTGAAAACCCTGAGCCACATCGCGCACTGGGCCTTCTACGCGGTGCTCGCGGCGATGGCCGTTACCGGCTCGCTGGCGTGGTTCGGTGATGTGACGCAGGCCGCGCAAGCGCACAACGTGCTCAAGGTCGTGCTGCTGGCCCTTATCGTGCTGCACGTGCTCGCGGTGCCGTTCCACCGGCTCGTCCTGAAGAACAACGTGATGCGGCGGATGATCCGTCCGTCTGCCTGAACGAACTGCCCGATGCGAATAACCGGATCGGGCAACCCA
>Ga0209944_1000694_pt1 | contig 14565 bp, 9 predicted proteins | sample SalPonR1_C_D2_MG_FD_185701 | JGI IMG/M metagenome (GOLD analysis project Ga0209944, IMG submission 185701) | Salt pond soil microbial communities from South San Francisco under conditions of wetland restoration - Salt Pond MetaG R1_C_D2_MG... ...
GCCGAAGCGGTTAACGGTAACGGGTTTCTTGCAGCGTTCGCCGGGGGGCTGGCCTTCGGCAAGGGGTTGGGCCGAAAGTGCCGTTTCCTTTACGAGTTCCAGCAGACCGAAGCGCACATGCTGGTGCTGATCACGTTCACCCTGGTCGGCGCAATGTTGCTGCCGGCGGCGATGCAGCACTTCACCGTCGACTGCTTCCTGTTTTCCGTATTTGCATTGACAGTGATGCGAATGCTGCCGATCGCGCTCAGCCTGGCCGGCCTGAAGCTCGACTGGCACACGCTCGCGTTTCTCGGCTGGTTCGGTCCACGCGGCCTGGCCTCGGTACTGTTCCTGCTGATCGTGATGCAGAGCACCGACCTGGCCCGCGAATCGGAACTGTTGGCCGCCGTTGCGTTGACCGTCACACTCAGCATCTTTCTGCACGGCATCACCGCCGCGCCGTGGGCAAGAATCTACGGTCGTGCCGCCGGCGAAACGGGTAACGGCAACCAGCCGACCTGAATGTCCCCGAAGCCGGCGACGATCTCAACCAGCCAGCCAACAAACGAACCCAAGGAGACTTCGATGACACTCAACGAGAAACAAAAGGCGCTTTGCGAGGGCCACGATTTCGACTTTTCCGACCTCGAGGCGTTGTTCATCAACTGCACGCTCAAGCCGTCGCGCGAGTTTTCGCACACTGAACAGTTGATGAAGGTCTCGCAGGAAATCATGGGTGCCAACGGCATCGACACCGATATGCTGCGGCCGGCCGATTTCACGCTGCCCCAAGGCGTCTATCCGGACATGCGCGAGCACGGCTTCGAGCGCGACGACTGGCCCGAGCTTTGCGAGAAGGTCATGGCTGCAGACATCCTGGTCGTCGGCACGCCGATCTGGCTGGGCGAGGAATCGTCGATCTGCCGCCTGCTGATCGAGCGGCTATACGCCGAATCCGGCAAGCTCAACGCCAAGAACCAGTCGGTCTATTACGGACGCACCGGCGGCTGCATCATCACCGGCAACGAGGACGGCATCAAGCATTCGGCGATGACCATCCTTTATGCGCTGCAGCATCTCGGCTATACGATTCCGCCGCAGGCCGATGCCGGCTGGATCGGCGAAGCCGGCCCCGGCCCTTCCTATGGCGACGAGGGTTCGGGTGGCCCGGACAACGACTTCACCCAGCGCAATACCACCTTCATGACCTGGAACCTGATGCATACCGCGCGCATGCTCAAGGACGCCGGCGGCCTGCCGGCGCATGGCAACGACCGGAAGGCCTGGCAGGCCGGCTGTCGGTTTGGTTATCCCAACCCCGACTACCGCGCCTGAGACCCGGAGACGACCGGGTCGCCAGACAAATCGAAGATCGCCGATTTTCGACGCGTTTTGGGCGAAGCTGGCTGCATTTTGACCGGAGTCATTGACTGGTACCTCAAGACATGGTTAATCTTGACGCAATGCGGCGCACGGCATCGGAACACCGTCGGCGCCGCCGCGACTTCGAATCCGAACAGCGAGCACTGGTGTGTCAGCGAAACGGAAAATTGAAGAATTGTTGCGCGCAGCCGACATTGGGATCGGCGGCGACCGTGCCTGGGACATCCAGGTGCACGACCACCGACTTTACAAGCGCGTGCTGGCCGAGGGGACGCTCGGGGCCGGCGAGGCCTACATGGACGGCTGGTGGGATGTCGAGCAGCTGGATGAGTTCTTTACCCGTTTGCTGAGGGCGCGGATCGACCGCAGCATCCGCACGCCGGCCATGCTGCTGCAGGCGTTGTTGAGCAGGCTCGGCAACCGGCAAAGCCGGCGCCGCTCGCGGCAGGTTGCAGAACAACACTACGACCTTCCGACACGGCTCTACCAGGCCATGCTCGGTCCGACGATGCAATACACCTGCGCCTATTACGGCCCGAAAGGGGCGACGGCCGGGCTGGACGAGGCCCAGCGCGCCAAGCTGGATCTGGTCGCTCGCAAGCTGCACCTGGAGCCGGGCATGCGCGTGCTCGAGCTTGGCGGTGGGTTCGGCGAGCTGGCGCGCTACCTGGCCGCCGAGCACCAGTGCCAGGTCGTGAGCTACAACATCAGCCGCCGACAGGTCGAATACGCGCGGCGAATTTGCAACGACCTGCCGGTCGATATCAGGCAGCAGGATTACCGCGAAGCCGCCGGCGATTCGGAGCGCTTCGACCGGGTCGTAAGCGTCGGCCTTATGGAGCACGTTGGGCCGCGCAATTACCGCGGTTTCTTCAAGACGGCAAATGCCCGACTCAAGCCCGGGGGCCTGGTGCTGGTTCACACCATCGGCGGCAATCAGAGCCGTCGCGCCGCCGATCGCTGGATCACGAAATACATCTTTCCAGGCGGCGTTATTCCATCCGAAGCGCAGCTGACGCGTGCCAAGGAAGGGCTGTTGGTGCTCGAGGACTGGCACAACTTCGGGCCGGACTACGACCGCACCCTGATGGGCTGGTATCAGAATTTTGTAGCCGCCTGGCCCCAGCTGGAACAGGCCGACGGCCTGGACGAGCGCTTCTACAGGATGTGGCGCTACTACCTCAACAGCTGCGCCGGCGCGTTCCGCGCGCGCGGTCTCAACCTGTGGCAGTTGGTGCTCAGTCATGGCGATATACCGCGCTACGAGCCGGTTCGGTGAGCAAGCCCGCCTGGGCCGCGCATCGCGAGCGGGTGAACGCACTGGGCGCGGAACTCACTGATTCCTCCGGCCCGGTGCGGTTGCGCAAGCGCACCAGCAATCTGTTTCGCCCGCGCGAGGAAAGCGAGCGCACCGAGCTCGACGTCACCGACTTGAGCAATGTCATCGAAATCGACGCCGAGGCGCGGATGGCAGAAGTCGAGGGCATGACCACCTACGCCGACCTGGTCGACGCGACGCTACCGCACGGCCTGGCGCCGGCCGTCGTGCCCGAGCTCAAGAGCATCACCGTGGGCGGCGCGGTCACCGGTGTCGGCATCGAGTCGGGCGCGTTCCGCTACGGGCTGGTTCACGATACGGTCGAAGAAATCGACGTGTTGGTCGCCGACGGTCGCGTGCTGACCTGCTCGCGCGAGCAGCGCCCGGAACTGTTTAACGGGTTCCCGAATTCCTACGGCAGCCTCGGCTACGCCACGCGCGTGCGCGTCGGCTTGATCCCGGTCACGCCGTATGTGCGCCTGGAAAACGTCGCCTACGGCAATCCGACAGACCTGTTCGCCGCTATCGAAGCCGAATGCGCACAGCCGATCTGTTCCTTCCTGGACGGCGTGTATTTCGGCCCGGACCAGTTCGTGCTCACCCGGGCGCACCTTGTCGATTCGCTGCCCGAAGGCGTCGGAACAAGCGACTACACCTGGATGCGGCAATACTGGAGAAGCCTGCGCGAGCGACGCGAGGATTACCTGACCATCCGCGACTATCTGTGGCGCTGGGACACCGACTGGTTCTGGTGCAGCAGGAATGTCGGCGCTCAGTTCACGCCCGTGCGGCTGCTGCTCGGGCGCAAGCGCCTGTCCAGCGTCACCTACCAGAAGCTCATGCGCGCCAGCCGGCGCTGGCCGCTGAACCTTTTGCAATACCTGCGCCCGCGCACCGAGTCGGTGATCCAGGACGTCGACATCCCGATCGCCAATGCAAGTGCGTTCCTGGCCGAATTCGAAGCGCATATCGGTATCCGCCCGGTATGGATCTGCCCGTTCGTCGTGCCGGACGGCAACTTCTCGTTATTCAAGCTGCGCACCGATACGTCGTATATAAACTTCGGCTTCTGGGACATGGTCCGGTCGAAAAAACCGGACGGCCACTACAACGCGCTTGTCGAAGAACTGGTCGCAAAACACGGCGGCAAGAAAAGCCTTTACTCGCGAAGTACCTACGACGAGGAAACGTTCTGGTCCGAATTCGATCGCGACGCCTATGAAGCACTCAAGCGCGAATGCGATCCAGACCGGCGGTTTCCGGGCCTCTATCAAAAGGCCGTGCGTCAGGAATGAGTGCGCTGAGCTGACTCGGCGGCGGCTCGAATTCGCCGGGCACGATGCGTAGAATGGGGGTTCCACGCACACCGCGAGGCAGATTATGAAAGCGCTTTTATCGTCGGTCATGTTCGTGCTCTCGTCGCTGGCGCTGGCCCAACCGCAAGGTTCGGAAGGCGCCCAACGCAACGACCGGCCCGATACCGAAGTCCTGCTGCGGGCCGACGCGACAGGCGCCGAAGGGCGGCCGAGCTTCGATGGCGGGCGCGAGCAAGAGCGCCATCGGATGGTCGAGCGCCAGATCGAACAGCGTGGCGTCGCCGACGAGGCGGTACTCCAGGCAATGCGCTCGGTGCCGCGACACGCATTGGTGCCACCTGAGCGCCGCGACCGGGCCTACGCCGATTCGCCGCTGCCGATCGGTCACGGCCAGACCATCTCGCAGCCTTATATCGTCGCGTTCATGACCGAAAAACTGCAGCTCGAGCCCGGCGACCGGGTACTCGAGATCGGCACCGGCTCCGGTTACCAGGCCGCGATCCTGGGGGCGATGGGCGTCGAGGTGGTATCTATCGAGATCATCCGGCCGCTGGCCGAGCAAGCCGCCGACCGCCTTGAACGGCTGGGCTACGACAACGTCACCGTGATTCACGGCGACGGCTATTACGGGTATCCGGAGCGCGCGCCCTATGATGCGATCGTGGTGACCGCAGCCGCCCAGCACGTGCCGCCGCCGCTGATCGAGCAGCTCAAGCCCGGTAATCGCATGATCATCCCGGTCGGGCGGGCCGGCTGGACCCAGAACCTGCTGCTGGTGACCAAAACCGATCAGGGCCAGACCCGGACGCGCAACCTGATGTCGGTGGCGTTCGTGCCGCTGACCGGGGACCGAGACGGTGACCCAGACAGCGAGCGCTGATTTGTCCGACAATGCACCCGGGCCGCTGCATCTGCAGGCCGTCGGCGTGCTGGCCGGCTCGGTGCTGGCGTTCGAGATCGTGCTGCTACGGCTGTTCGAGTTCAGCCACTGGCACCATTTCGCCGGCCTGACCATTGCGCTGGCGCTCCTCGGATTCGGCGCATCCGGCACGCTGCTCAGCGTCATCGGCGAGCGCGCCGGACGTCTGAATGACCGCTGGCTGGTGCTTTCCATGGTGATCGCGGCGGCCGGGTTCCTGGTAGTGCTGCTGTTGCACGCCCAGGTGTCGCTGCGCCCGATCATGGCGGTCTGGGATATCTCCGAACTGCTGCGCCTGCTGGCGATCGACTTCGCCGCCTTCGTCCCGTTCTTCGGTGCCGGACTCGCGCTGGGGCAGGTGTTCGCGCGGTGGCCCAAACACTCGGGCTGGCTTTATGCCGCAAACCTCGGCGGATCGGGTCTCGGTACCGTCCTGGCCACGCTGCTGCTGGTCGGGTTGATGCCCGAGGCGGCGCTGGCGCTGGTCGCGGCGCTGCTGCTGGTGTTCTGTACGGTCTTCGCGGTTCTGCGACGCAGTCGAGCCGGTATCGTGGCGGCCGCGGTACTGCTGGGCGTGGCGTCCTGGCTGGTGGCGAACCCCCTCGAACCCGCGATTTCGGACTTCAAGGCGCTGTCGCGCGCGCTCGCGTTGCCGGATGCCCGAATCGTCGAGCAGCGCCCGGGACTGTCCGGGAGGCTGACGATCGTGCGTTCGTCCAGCCTGCGCTCGGCGCCGGGCGTGAGCCTGAACTGGACCGGCCGGGTGGCGGCATCGGACGCGGCCATCGTCGGCAGCGACTGGCTGGTCCCGATCGAGCGCGATTACGCGCAGCCGCCCGATCACACCGAGGCATCGCTGGCTGCCTTGCCGCTGCAATTGCGTCCCGAAGGCCGGGTGGCGGTGCTCGGCAGCGGCACCTGGGCGACGCCGGCGCATGCAGTCGACCGGCAGTTGAGCTGGATCGAGCCGGACCGCCGCCTGCCGGCGCTGGCCCTGCAGCGTGGCCTCGCCGCCGAGTCGATCCAGGACAGTCCCTACCGCTTCCTGGCCACGAATCGCGATTCGTTCGCCGTCATCGCGATGGATCGGACGTTCGACGGCGCCGACGCGGCAGCCGAAGACTATCTGCTCACGCGTCAGGGGCTCGGCGCCGCGCTTGCCCGGCTCGACGAAAACGGTCTTCTGGCGATTCCGCTGAAGGTCGAGTACCCGCCGCGACAGGGGCCGCGGATGCTGGCGACGATCACCGCCGGTCTGCGCTCGGCCGGCGTCGAACGGCCGGGCGACCACGTCGCCGCGCTGCGCGGCATGCAGGCGCTGCTGATCCTGGTCTCGCCGGAGCCGCTGACGGAGGCCGACCTGGACCGGATCCGCGAATTCGCCGGGCGCTGGAGCTTTGATCGGGTATGGCACCGCGGACTCCGAGCGCAAGACGTCAATCAGTACCACCAGCTCGATACGCCGGTATTCTTCGAAGCCGCCCGCGCCGTGTTCGACGGCACGGCCATGCCGGAACAGGCGCGCTGGTTCGAAACCGGCGCGGTCGGCATCGCCCGGCCTTATTTCTGGCACGCGATGGAATGGTCGACCATCCCCCGGTTGTTCGAGATGCTCGGTGCGCGCGCGGCCAGCTACCTGGACTGGACGCTGGTCATGTCGGCCGCCGCGCTGGTCGTCGCCACGCTGGCGGCCGCATTGCTGATCGTTGCGCCGCTGGGGCGCATGCCGCGTGCGTCGGCGGCGTTCAATCGTATGGAAGTCGTCGGCTATTTCGGGCTGCTCGGCTTCGGCTTCATGCTGGTCGAGCTTGCGCTGCTGCAGCGCACGATCGCATTCATCGAGCTGCCGGTGCTGGCCGCGGCGGTGATCTTTGCCGTGTTCATGATCGGCGCCGGCATCGGCAGCGCCATGCCGACGCCGCGCCGCGGCACCGGCGCGCTGCGGCCGATCTTCGGCACGCTGGCTATCGGCGGCGGCATCGCGGTGGCCGCCCTGTGGTGGCCCGGCCAGCCGCTGCTGGCACTGCCGTTGTCGGTGCGTATTGCGCTGCTGGTCGCGCTGCTGCTGCCGATGACCTGGGCCATGGGCCGGCCGTTTCCGTGGGCGCTGCAGCACCTGGTCGGCACGCGCAGCTGGCTGCCCTGGAGCTGGGCGATCAATGGTTTCGCATCGGTGCTGGCCGCCTCGCTCGCAACACTGCTGTCGGTCCAGGCCGGACAGCCGACCACGCTACTGGCCGGCATCGCCTGTTACACCGGCGCGTGGCTGATTGCATGGCGCGGGGCCGGGCGGCTGGACGGCGGATCGGCGTAATGTTCAGCCCCAAGTCGGCGGCTTGACCGAGCCCTTGAGCAATCCGGCCGCGCTGTTCGCGACATTCAGCAAACCGAGACGGCTTGCTGCCGGCTCAGTCCATTTCTTTCGCTACGCCGCGAATCCGCTCGGCGGCGGAGCTTATGCGATCGGCGTTGCCGGCGGCGTCGCTGCCGGTCGGATTCAGACTCGGCCATAAATCCTCGAGGCTGGACACTGCGACCGCGGCTTCCGTCTTCGCGCTGCGCTCGGCACCGGAGTTCGCCTCGATCTGACCCACACGCTGCAGCGCGATCTGCTGGAAGCCCCAAGCGTCCTGGTATTCGTGCACGTCCTCGACCATGTCCTCGAATACGGCAATCTTGTATTCCTCGGCAGCGGTATCCAGCATGCCGGCGATCGCCATCAGCTGTTCACGCGAAGTGGCTTTGACGCTGCGCTCTATCGACTCGATGGCTTCGTCAAGGGTGCGCCAGGTTTGCTCGACCACGGCAGCTTCGGCGCCGCCCTTGACCGCCTCGGCAAGCGCGGTGAGTTCGGCGTCGAACGGCGATAGCCCGCGTGCCTCGATCGCAGGGACGAGCCCGGCGTACAGTTCGTCGCGCGGATGCTTCATGTGCGTCGCGACCATTTCCGCCGCGCCCGGCCGATACAGCACGCTGCCGGCGTGCAAGTGCCCCCGAATCAGCCCGACCCGAACCAGGAATGCGACATCGTCGACGGCAAGATCGCGGAAGCGACTCCGCGCCTGCGGCCGCGTCGCTTCGATCGACGGTTTGTCCGTCGCTGTCCGACTCCATGGAGGTAGTGTTCGACGCGCCGGGTCGTGATTCGTCGTCGTCGTTACGTTGCGAATCGCCGCAACCGGCGAGAAAAGATACGAAAAGCAAAAGTAGCGTCGTACGTGTAAACATCTATACCTCTGATTGAAGGTTCAGCTGGGACCATGTCCGACACGGGACAACGAATATTGAAATCGCCCGCTCGCGGACGACAGCGATTTCGGCCTCAGCTGTCCCGTTATTTGGATTTCGCGTATATTCGCGACGATGATCTACACGTTCGGCGAATTTACGCTGGATACCGCGACGGGCGTCGTTCGAGGCCCCGACGGCGAGGTGTCGTTGAGACGCCAGACCTTCCGGTTGCTGGAGGTGTTGCTCGAGCACGCCCCGGAGCTGGTCGATCGCGATACGCTGCTGGACCAGGCCTGGGGCCGGACGGCGCTTTCCCCGAACGTGTTGCCGCAGTCAATCAGCGAACTCAGGCATGCACTGGGCGATTCTCCGCAGGCGCCGCGCTACATTGCCACCGTCCACCGCCGCGGTTACCGGGTGGTAACGCAGGTTGATCGGGTCGACGCGGACCGCCTGGGCGCGAGCGCACCGGCGCCCGGCGCCCGGTCCGCCGCCTCGTCCAGGGTTCAGCGCCTCGGTCTTGCGTTTGCATTGACGGCGCTCGTTGCGCTCACGGGCATCTGGTGGCAGCAGCAGTCGGAGCGCCGCTGGTTGGTCGACGAACTCCTGCCCCAGGCGCGCGAACTTGCCCGTAGCGACGTGGTCGAGGCGTGGCGGCTTGTTCGCGACGCCCGAGGCCGGATTCAGGACGACCCCAGCCTTGAGCAGCTATGGCTTGATCTCACGTTGCCGGTCAGCATTGCCAGCGAACCCGAAGGCGCGGAAATCGCCGTCACCGACTACGGCGCCACCTGGAGCGATCCGATCGTGCTGGGTCGCACACCGCTGGTAGAGACTCGACTGCCCCTGGGGTTGATGCGGTTTCGGGCCCGACACCCCGGTTATGTTCCGGTCGAGTCGGCTCCGAATTACCTTCCCTGGCCGAACGAATTCCGCCTGCACCGCGCCGAGGACACGCCCGAAGGCATGGTCTACGTGCCCGAGGGGCCGGCCCGGTATCCGGGCGGCGATCCCGTGGTACTGCCCGGATTCTGGATCGGTGCCCACGAAGTCACCAACCGGGAATTCCTGCGGTTCGTCGATGACGGCGGCTATGAGCGGCCGGAACTGTGGCCGGCAGCAGTCGTGTCCGAGGGCCAGACGATCGACCCTCCGGCGCTGATGGAGCGCCTGGTCGACCAGACCGGTTTCCCGGGCCCGTCGACCTGGTCCCTCGGCACCTTCCCGGAAGACAAGCCCGATCATCCCGTCGAGGGCGTGAGCTGGTACGAGGCGAGTGCCTACGCCACCTGGGCGGGCGCGGAGCTGCCCAGCGTGTTCCACTGGTACCGCGCCGCGGGACTGGGCTCCGAACAGTCGGCGCTGTTCTCCGACATCATCGGCTCCAGCAACTTCGGCGGGCGCTCGACCACGGCCGTCGGTTCGCTGGGCGGCATCGGGCCCTACGGCACTTACGACATGGCCGGCAACGTCCGCGAGTGGTGCCGGAACAGCGCCGGGGAACTGCGTCACAGCCTCGGCGCGGCCTGGTTCGACAACAGCTACCGGTTTCGCGACGACAACGCCTTCGAGCCGCTGGAGCGCGGCGAGGGCTTCGGGTTTCGGCTGCTGCGGCAGGATGCGCGGACGCCGTCGGCGGTGATGGGCGAGGTGCAGATTCATGATCGGGTGGTGTCTGTCCCGGTCGACGACGAAACGTTCGAGATCTATCGCCGGCTGTACGACTACGACCCGGTGGCCCTGGACGCGCAGATCGAATCGGTGGACGATTCCCACGACGCGTGGCGGCGTGAGCGCATCAGCCTGGTTGCGGCCTATTCCGACGAGCGTTTCGCGGTGCAGGTGCTTTTGCCCCGTGATGCGGCACCCCCGTATCCGGCCGTGGTACATTTTCCCGGCGGCGATGCGCTGTTGCTCGAGTCCAGTCTCAAGGCCGGCCTGCTGCACGTCGAGCCGTTCCTGCGCACCGGCCGGGCCGTGATCTACCCCGTCTACAAGGGCACTTTCGAGCGCCGGGTTCCGCCGGTCAAGGGGCCGCTCGGCCTCCGGGATCTGACCATCCAGCAGGTCAAGGATGTACGCCGCACGCTGGACTACCTGGAAACGCGCGACGACATCGACGTCGATCGCCTGGCTTTTCACGCGTTGAGCTACGGCGCCTCGCGCAGCCCCTTCGTGCTGGCGGTGGAACCCCGTTTCCGGGCCGCCATGCTGGTCTCGGTGGGGCTCTCGCCTTCCGAGCGGCTTCCGCCGGAGATCAAGCAGGTGGACTACCTGCCGCGCGTCTCGCTTCCCGTGCTGATGGTGACCGGAAAGAACGATTTCAGCTTCCCCTACGCGACCGCCCAGCGCCCGTTCTTCGAGCTGCTGGGCACCCCCGATGCGTTGAAACATCATCTTGCGTTCGATTGGGGTCACCTTCCGCCGGGCTACGTCGACCTGACGCGCGCGTTGATCGACTGGTCCGATCGCTGGCTGGGCAATTAGGGGCCTCAGGCGCCGCAGGCTTTTTCAGACCGATCCGGCGCCCGGACGCGCGGCGCCCCTTTTTGACCGATCCGGCGCCCATCCGGCGTGCGGAAGCGCGCTTACGCGGCAGATTTGAGGATTTCTTGAAGGTTTTCTGAGCTTTCTCGCAAGTCTCCGCCGCGCTGGGAGCGCAGCCTCGGAGCTCGTGGGGCTTGTCGCAACAATCACGGCCCGCACAACCATCAACCTCAGGAGAAAGCTCATGTTCTTTCATGTTTCCAGAACCATGTCCTTCCAGCCTCGGACTCTGGCGGCCGGTGCTTTGCTGGCCTTCGCGCTGTGCGCCGCGTCCGCGCCGGTCCTCGCCCACTCGGATGATTCCGGCGGCCCCGGCGATCGAGTCTGCACACTGCTGGGAATGCTCGGGCCAACGCCGCCGCAGTGTCAGGACCAGAGCGACGGGATCTCGCCCGAGGTCCACGCCAAGTTGCACGACCTGTTCTTGTCGGTCTTGCCGTTCTTCAATTTCGACGTCGCCGTTGCCGCCGGGTGGGATACGATTCCCGGCGGCCAGTGCATCGAAAGCCCGATGGGCGGCATGGGCTATCACCTGCAAAATCTGGATCAGCTCGCCAACGGCCACTTGAACCTGCTGCGCCCCGAGGCTTTGCTGTATGCCCCGATCGAAGACGGGTCGCTGAAATTCGTCGGCGTCGAGTACATCATTCCGGGAGATCTTTGGGACGACCCGGAGCCACCGGTGTTTCTCGAACAACCGCTGCATTTCAATCCCAACGTCGGTCCTGCCGGCATCTGGGCGCTGCACGTCTGGGTTGTGGAAGAAAATCCGAACGGGATTTTTGCCGACTGGAATCCCGACGTGAGCTGTGAATTCGCGGCTGGCGCATGACGGCATCCCGGAGCCGGCCGGTAGCCGGCCGGCTTCGGGAGCGCGGCGAGTCTCAGATATATCAGTGCGTAAGCGCCGGACAGAATTTCGCGCGATTGGCGGCGGCATGGATGCGCCTGCATGGTTCATTACCGGTCGTGGCACAGTCAGTCGACTGTTTCCGTTTAACCAGGTATCGAACCTCGGAAAAACACGTCATGCCATCACGATTCTGCGCGCCCGCTGCACTGCTCTGCCTTGGCCTCCTGTCGCTGACCGCCCATGCCCAGACGATATTCGGATCGTCGTTCGAAAACAACGAGGTCCTCGACGTCACGGTCGATCCCGGCCTGACGCTGGTCATCGAAACCCAGCCCGGCTTCGACGGCGGCCCGCCGCGACCGCTCGCGCTGATGCAATCGTCGATCGGCGGGGGTATCAGCTTCCATTTCGTCGAGAACGAGGTCTACCTGATCACCGACGACCCGCAGGACCTGGTGGACCTGCAGAGCCGCTGGCCGAATACGTTGCTCGTCCAGACCGACCTGGACGTATTCGATGCGGGCGATTCGCAGGACATCATGTACCTGCTGCAGGTCGATCCCGCGGCAGCGGATACCGCCCGTATCCGCGAGAACCTCGAGGGGCTTCTCCCGGCGCTGGTGGGGCAGTACACGGTGTCCAGCGACACGGCGCTTCGGCTTATTGCGCTCGTGGCCACCGAGATCGGAGATCACGGGCTACGGGTCGGGATCAACCCCGTCATGGAGATCGATACCGTGGCGCGGCGGAGTGTCGCGGAGGCCTTCTTCGGCAATGACATCAACGACGGCACGCGGGTCTACCCCTACGATCGCAATGCGTTCGCATGGCCCTTCGCCAAGCGCGAAGATCAGTTCCCCAGCGCTTATTCTCAGCCGTTGAACACGGGTGCGGCCGAAGCGGTGCGCGTCGTCGGCGCTGCCGGCAGGCTTTCGAACACCGTGCGCGTGATGATCGCCGATGCCGGCTTCTTCCCGAACGAGGACTATCCGCCCTACGACATCGTCAACGGCTTGCGCGGCAGCAACCCGGTCGGCTGCGGTAGCGGCCCGCCGGTGCCCGGCGATACTTGCGATACGCACGGCACCCACGTTACGCTGACCGGCTTCGGGCGCGTCGACAATGGCTTCGGCACCTTCGGTCCCGGCGGCGAGGTATCGAACCTGCTGCTGCTCCAGTCGCCGTCAATGGACTTTTACGGCTTCGTTCATTATTTCGTCGACGGGGTCCGGGCGTTCGCCGCCAACCCGCCCGACATCGTCAACATCAGCGCCGGCACACTCATCCCCGGCGGATGGTGCTTTCTCGCCTGCGAGCCGCTGGACGTTCTCATCACTGCCCTGCGGTCCAGGGGCGTGCTGGTCGTCGCCTCCGCGGGCAACGAGAGCTACGACGTGGACGCCACGGATCGCTTCTGCTTCATCGCGTGCGTCGAATTCGAGGAGGCAGCGGTGATTCCGTGCGAACTCGACGGCGTGCTCTGCGTCGGCGCTACCACAGCGTTTCAGAAATTCCGCACCCGATATTCCAACTTCGGCACTTCCGGCAGCGATGGCAACAGCGTGGATATCTACGCGCCGGGCAACCTGTATTCGGTGAACGCATGGAACGCAGACGAGGCCAATCCTGCGCCCGACGACAATCTCCAGATTGTCCCCGGTACCAGCTTCGCCGCGCCGTTCACTTCCGGCGTGCTCGCGCTGACGATGGCCGCCAATCCCGCGCGCACTGCGATCCAGGCCGAGACCTGCCTGTTGAACAATGCGTTCCGACCGTTTGCCGGCCAGCCGAACTTCCTGTCGATCAACGCCGTGGGGTCCGTTTCATGCGCGATGGGCGGGTCGCATCCGTTCGTCGACATCGTCACGCCTGTCGTCGGCGATACCTTTATCCGCGGCGCCGAGAACCTCGAGCTGGTCGCCAACGCGGACGACTACGAGCAGGGCAGCGCGCTCACCATTCAGTGGACGTCGTCGCTCGACGGCAACATTGCGAGTTCCGCCCCCGGGGTGCCGGTCGGCGGGTCGCTCATCAACCGGCAGATCGGCAACCACCAGATCTGCGCCCGCGTCAACGACGCAAGCGGGCGCAGCGCAACCGACTGCGTGGGCATCGAGGTCGCCACCTCGCCCCCGTCGGCAGCAATACTCCAGCCTGGGTCAGGCGCGCGCTTCGCGCAGTCTTCCTCCATCGAACTGAGCGCGTCGGCGTCCGACCTCGACGGCCCAGCGCCGTCTGGCTCGGCCGTGCAGTGGTATCTCTATCCATCCGGCGGACCGCGCGGCGCGGTTGTGGCTACCGGCTTGAGCCCCACGCTGGCAGGCGGCAGCCGCGCGCCGGGCAGCTATACCCTGGAACTGCGTGTCACCGACAGCGACGGTGGAACGGTGCAACGGGTTCGAACGATACACATCGACCCGGATCCGGATGATTTCGTACCGGAGGTCACCATTACCGCGCCCATCCCTAATGAGACCAAGGTCTACGACGGCACCCCGGTGCGTTTCTCCATCGTCGCTACGGCGAACGATTTCGAGGACGGGCCGATCCCCTTTGCCGACATCGAATGGACGGTCTCGGTGAATGGCGGCTTGGCGCAAACGATTGAAGTGCAGTCCTTCCAGTTCTGCATCCCCCTGAGTTGTGGTCCGATCGAGTACTTCATAGAGCTGAATCCGGTGGGCAGCGCAACGTCCACGCGTTTCGACCTCAAGGCGAAGGTCAAGGACAGCGACGAAAATTACAATGCAGACAGCAACGGGAAACGGACGATTTTCATAACCCAGCTGATCTGAACCGGCCATCGTGACGAAAAGCCTGAATGCGGCCGGCGCCAGGCCCGCCGCATTCAGGCACGCCATGGCGGTCTCAGCTCTCGCAGCACCGGCGTCGGCGTCGCGCCGATGCGCGAGGCGGTCGCCAAATCAGCCCGCCACGGCCGCTATACTGCGGGCATTCCGTTCGCATATGAAGGCCGTTTCCATGCAGATATTCCATCGCGTCATCGCTCTCGCTC
>Ga0209944_1000702_pt1 | contig 14483 bp, 13 predicted proteins | sample SalPonR1_C_D2_MG_FD_185701 | JGI IMG/M metagenome (GOLD analysis project Ga0209944, IMG submission 185701) | Salt pond soil microbial communities from South San Francisco under conditions of wetland restoration - Salt Pond MetaG R1_C_D2_MG... ...
AATAATTTAAAAGTTTTACTTCACCATTTTTACGGAATGGTTCAACAATCATTTCAATTTTATCACTATCTCTTCCCTCACTAAAATTTGGAATACATTCAAATAATTTGGCCATAAAAATACCCCTCTTTTTAAAAAAATTGTACCACCATTAAAATGTTTATTAAAAAATTATAAATAATAGATTTTACAGGGAGGCTTCTTTAGCACCTTTATCTATGTCAACATAATATAACATTATTATACCCAATATAAAAAATGAAGCGACTGCCAATATACCATATCTAGAAGAACCAGTCAGTTGACCTACCAAAGCAAAAACAAAAGGTCCAGTAATAGCAGCAAATTTACTAGATATACCATAAAATCCATAAAATTCTGCACTTTTTTCTTTAGGTATTAATACTCCATATAAAGACCTGCTTAAAGCCTGTGCTCCTCCTTGAACAGTACCTACTAAACCTGCCAAAACCCAAAAATCCAATGCCGAATCAAGGTTATAACCCAAAAGTGTAATAATTAGATAAATTGACAGGGCTATATAAATTCCTTTTTTTGCCCCTATTTTTTTAGCTACCTTACCAAAAAACAAGGTAAAGGGAATTCCTACAACTTGTGTTAAAAGCAGAGCACCTATTAAATCATTTTGCCCGATTCCAACTTCCCTGCCGTATATTGTTGCCATTCTAATAATTGTACCAATCCCATCATTATATATCCAGAAGGCTATTAAGAATTTAAATAACTCTTTATATTTTCTAACATTCTTGAAGGTATTAGTTACTCTATAAAATCCCTGTTTTACATATGGTATTAAAGTAAATTTTCCTAAACCAAGCCTGGATTCAGGCAAGCTGATAAAAGCTGGTATAGAAAATACAATCCACCACACAGAAACTGTTAGAAAGGCTATCCTCGTTGCCATAACAGAATTTGGAATACTGAATATCCCGGGTTTCATGATCATAACCAGATTAATCAAAAGTAAAAGTCCACCCCCTAGATAACCAGCTGAATAACCTAAGGTAGAAACATAATCTATTTGTTCTTTATCAGTGATAATAGGTAAAAATGAATCATAGAATATATTCCCACCTGAAAATCCAATATTAGCAAATATAAAAAAGATAGAAGCCATTATATATCTACCTTCAGTAATAAAAAATAATAGCCCAGTACCAATTACTCCTATTAAAACAAAAATCTTTAAGAAGATTTTTTTTGACTTAGAATAATCAGCCACCGCTCCTAAAATGGGTGAGATCAAAGCAATAACTAACATTGCAATAGTCTGAGTATATCCCCAGTATGAGGTAGCTAAATTATCAGGTAGATTAGCTGCTGCTACATCATTATAAAAAATAGGTAATACTGCAGCTAAAATAGTTGTTGCAAATGCAGAATTTGCCCAATCATATAAAGCCCAGGAATATATCACCTTTTTCTCTGATTTGTCTTTTTTTCCCAATCATATCTCCTCCTCACTTATAAATATATTATTCTTTAAGACTATATATTTACCTCTTTTATTTTGTACTTGATATATCTCATTTTTAAATATATAATTTAATTAATAATAGATGGGAGTGAAAAAAATGAAAATAGCTCTTGTAACAGACAGTACTTGTGATTTAAATAGTGCTTTAACCCAAAAATATAATATTAATATTATTCCGCTTAGAATTCATTTTGGAACAGAAGAATACATAGATGGTGTTGATATTAGTTCATTAAGTTTTTTTGAAAAATTAAATAATAATCTACATATGCCCAAAACATCTAAACCGTCTAAACAAACATTTTTAGATAAATATAGAGAGCTTTCTTTAGACTACGATAAAATTATTTCTATACATGTTTCTAAAGGGCTCAGCGGGACCTATGAATCAGCTAAATTAGCCGCAAATGAACTGGGAAATGACAAAGTATATGTCTTTGATTCTGCCTCTATTTCTCTGGGCTTGGGTTTCCAAGTTATTATGGCTGCAAAGCTTATTAAAAAGAATTATAAATTAACAGAAATATATTCTAGATTAAAAAAATCCAAACAGAAGATAAGCTGCATTTTTACTGTGGAGGACTTAACTTATATGAAAGAAGGAGGCAGAATTGGTCCAGCCAGGGCTTTCTTGGGCTCAATATTTAATATTAACCCAATCATTGAAATAAGCCCTAAAACTGGTAAAGTAAATCCTTTAAATAAGGTCAGGGGAAATAAAAATACTCTCGCTGAAATGAGTAAACTTCTTTATCAACAAATCAAAGAAGAAAAAATAGCCTGGATTGGTATAATGCATGGTGATAGAAAAGAAAAAGCTAAATTGTTAACAAAAAAAGCAAAAGAGCTTATTCCTGAAAGTATTAAAACAACCTTTTTGGAAAATAGAATTAGTCCGACCTTAGGTTGCCATGTTGGTCCATCTGTTTACGCTTTTGCTGCTTTATATGGTGATCTATTAGATATATAAAAATCATCATCTACTAAAATACTGTTTTAGAATATCAAGATATTTTACTTACCCATTCTTTTATTTTTCTTTTGTGTTCTCTTAATTTTAAATTAAAAATTGGAATATTTCTTTTACTGGCAATTGATATTGCCTGTCCAGTCCCTCCTGTTATATTACTTCTATCGCGGTCAGTAATACAACCATCAGCTGTCCAGCAAATTACAAATTCTGATAAACAATTTAGATTTTTACCTAAAACTTGGTAAGTATCTCTAATAATTAATTTTTTAGATTTTTGTGTCAAATGTTCAAAACCAGGATGATTGTTTTTTGCAATTTCAACCGCCTTATTATAATTATCTAACTTGGGGGACACTATATAATTTTTACCTTCCCTGTTCCGAAAATTTTTCCATGGCAAGTATATTTCAAAATCTCGATTTGCCCTGTCTGCTCCTGCTTCAAAAGCAGTATCAGCACCCTGTGAACCACCTGATCTGAGTACGTACTTTTCTTTAGCCAACAAATAAGCTAATTCTTCCATAAGATTTAAAATTTCTTCTGGGGTATTATGACTACCAATACCAGAGTAATATACTTTTTTGTTTTTTGTTTTATTTGCAATCATAATAAAACTCCTTTACAAAATAATATAAATATGATAAAAATACAAGAGTGCTCAGATAATTTATTAAGGAGATGTAAAAGTGAGTAAAAAAGTTATATGTTCAGATTGCGAAAGTGCAAACTGGACTGGTTCTTTATATTGTAAGAAATGTGGGGCCAATTTGTTTAAATCTGAATATAAACAAAAAAGTTAATTTATATCTTGCAGGCCCTGATAAATTTTATCCATTATATAAGTTGCTTTGCCTGAAAGATACAAATCAGTTATCTGATAGGTAAAATTCGACTTATTGGGATTTATTTCAATGATTTGTGCCCCATTATCAAAAGCCAGTTTTGGTATTAAAGAAGCAGGTGTTACCTCACCTGTAGTTCCAATAACAATAAAGAGATCAGCCTGTTCTGCTTCATCTATAGAGGCCTGGTAAGCCTTTTGAGGAATTCCTTCGCCAAAAAATATATAATTAGGTTTTAAAACCCCGTCACACTTAGTACATCTAGGAGGCAAATCTTTCAAATAATCCGCTTTGAAATTATATATCCTACCACATTCTATACATATTAATTCTTTATAAGTTCCATGAAATTCATAGACATTCATACTACCTGCTTGTTGATGAAGATTATCAATGTTTTGTGTAATCACAGCATCGAAATATCCAGCCTTTTCCAATTTTGCAATTAAACGATGAGCTTTATTGGGTTCACAATCAGCAAACATGCTGTAAAAGAGTTTTTTATTTAACTCCCAAGATTTTAGAGGATTATTTATAAAGTAATTTATATCTAAAAAATAAGGGTCATATTCTTCCCACAACCCCCCCTCTCCTCTAAAGGGAGGTATACCACTTTCTACCGATATACCTGCTCCTGTAAAGACAGTGGTATGCGCTGAATTTTTTATTAATTTGACTGCTTTTTTTATCTTTGGGTGATTTGACACATATACCGCTCCTTTGATAATTTATTTTATCATTTTTTTGTTTATCATCTTTTAATAATAAATAATTTAATAACCAAATTGAGCTTTCAATAAAAAAATTATAATTCTTTAATAAGTTTTTGCACTTGACAAATCGATCATCTTATTACAATATTTTTAAAAAAATCAATAATTACATTTTTATTGCCTAACCGTCAGATTAGTTGTATTTAAATAATCCAACTTATCCAATTTTTCTGATTTAACTTAAAAAGAAGGAGACTAAATAGCCTCCTTCCCAATTTTATATTTCAATTACCATCTCACATCGAATGTTTCCACTTACAATTTGGTTATTTGATAATTTCAGACAATCCATCTAAACCGTCTATTTTTAATTTATCTTTAAAATATAAAATATTAGACTTCCATCATTTTATCAATCCAACTCACAACTTACTCTGGTTATTACAAAACAATACTTATCCAATTTTTTAAATCTTTATTGACTAGTTAATATAGTATAATTAAATTGCATTTTCATTAGTTATTTATTCTCTAGTATATTTCCCAATCAATTCGGAATTTTGTAATTCATACTTTTTTATCTTTTCTTTTAAATCTTCTTTACTAATGTCATAAGGTAAATTAATTTTTCTATCTAAAATATATACACTAAAATGATAATTATGAACTCCAATTGGAGGAGCGGGCCCTCTATAACCTATTTCTCCAAAGTCATTTATACCTTGCTTAGCTCCCTGCAAAGAGCCCACTTTTTTAGTTCGACTTATGTTTTTAGGAATATTATTATTTTTGACCGAAATATTCCAAATCATCCAATGGGTGAAGGTTCCACCTGGTGCATCGGGATCATCCATTATTACTGCAATGCTCTCACCATCAGAAAGGATATTATTAATTGTAAGTGGAGGTGAGATGTCCTGCCCATCAGCAGTATATTTTCTTGGAATCATATCCCCATCTTTAAAAGCACTTGAAGTAATATTTAAATCCCTCTTCATTTTCATGCACCTTCTTAAATTACTTACCTTCCACTACTTCTTTAAAGGTTTTCCCAACTCTAAAGACAGGAACTTTTCTGGCTGGTATAGTAATTTCTTCACCAGTCTGTGGATTTCTACCTTTGCGTGCACTTCTATCCCTAACCTCAAATGAACCAAATCCAATAAGTTGTACCTTGTCTCTTTTGTCTTCTGGTTTTTTTGCTTCTTCTTTTAGATAATTCATTATTGTGTCGATTGTTGTATTAATAGCCTCACCAGAATCTTTTTTTGTTAATCCAGTTTCTTCAGCAACCTTGTCAATCAAATCAGTTTTTGTCATCAATATTCAACCCCTTAATTTAAAGTTTTGTTCTTATTTTATTTAAATTATACAAAAGTTGTGAATTTCCTTCTTTTTTATTACTTTTATTCCTGAAATTACAACGTTTTTATGTGTTTTTTGAACTTTTTCCAGTCCAAAATTTAATCCAATCACCCTGGCTGTTGTTAAATGTTAAAAATAAATAAAGACAGGCCGTTGCAGCTCCAAAAATCACCATCAAGACAAACCACATTATAAATTTAGAAATCTGCTCTTCTCTGTAATAAATCCAGCCTGAAAATATTATAAACATTATATAAATATCAATCAAGGTCACTTTGCCCCAGGTTAAAGATAAAATTGTACCTCCATCAGCACCAAAATCAGCATATATAAAACCATAAATAATTGCAACAGCCATTGTAATAAAACCTAATAATGATAAATATTTAGCCACTTTCATCTGATTACCTCCAATTATTGTTTTTTGGGAAACCAGGGGAAAAATTTATTTGTTTTTTTAGCATATTCCTGAAATTCCTCATCATCAGCATATCTTTCTTCTAAAAGAGGTACTCCTGATACAAATAAAAGTAGGTAAGTTATAGTGATAGGACTTATTATAAAAATCCAACTACTTGGAATAGAAAGTCCGATTATAAAAATTCCCCACCACATAGTTGCTTCACCAAAATAATTCGGATGACGGGTATATTTCCAGAGACCTTCTTTCATGATATGGCCATCTTTTTCTGAATCGGGTTTCGCAATGTAATCCTTCAACTGCTTATCTCCAAGTGATTCAAAGATAAACCCAATTATCCAGATTACTATACCTATAACATCAAAAACTTTAAAAGCAGCTGCGGGGTTGGAGTTTATATTTATTACAGAAGATACTATTAAAAACAAGAGTATCCCCTGTAAAACATATATTTGAAAAAATGATCTTAAATAAAAATAGTCCCAATTTTCTCTCCACTTTGCATATCGGTAATCTTCCGGTTTCCCTTTATTCCTTTTATATATATGAGAAGCAAGTCTTAATCCCCAAATAGATACCAGAATAGTAACTATAATCGATCTAAAGTTAAAATTACCTGTATTCAATAAAACAAAATACGAGGTTAATACAAATCCTAAACCCCATCCAATATCAACTACCGCATTATTTTTTTTGATAATTGATATAATAAAAAACACTACAAAATATGCTAAAATAAAGATCCCAGTCTGGACAAATATTGAACCCATTTTTTATTCCTCCTTGTTTTCAGTCATTACTGATATCGCAACACTATTTCTGCCGGCACTCAAACCTATTACTGGAGATATTTCTTCAATAAATTCAGGTTGTTCTCCCAATAATTGAATAAATATATCTTTATACCGCTCTGCCCTGCTTATTCCGTCTCCATGTACGATTGAATATTTTTTTATACCGCTGGTTTTCTGATGCTCTTCAATAATATTTTCGATCTTTTTAGTAATACCCCTTTTGCTGAAAGCCTTATCGAATGCAATCCCATTACCTTCTTTGTCAAGAGAAACAATGGGTTTGAGATTAAGAAGATTTCCTAATTTACCTTTCAAAGGACTTACTCGGCCTCCTCTAACCATATAGTCAAAATTGTCAACGCTTACATAGATATACGTGTTTTTCTTTATTTCTTCCACATGATCTACGATTTCTTCATGTTCTTTTCCTTCTCTAATTTTTTCTGCAGCTTCCATAATCACAAGGCCTTGAGCTCCTGAATCCAGTTTGGAGTCTATTACAGAAATTTTAGTGCCATTATTAATGTTTTTGACCGCGGATTTTACAGTTTCATAAGTACCACTCAACTTACTTGAAACAGTGATTACAATAATTGAATCATAATGATCTTCTAAAAAAGATAATTTATCCTCTACGGTTTTAATAGAGGGTTGGGCAGAAGTTGGATATTCTTGGGCCTGATCAACAAGATCATAAAAGTTATCTGAATTTACAGTAATTTTATCAAGATATTTGGTTTCATCTATAATTAGATTAATCGGGATGACATGTATTTGATTTTCATCTATATATTTTTTTGGTAAATCTGCTATAGAATCTGTAACAAGAGCTATATCAGCAACACGATTATATTTGATATTGTATTGAATGAGCATATCATCTACTTTTTGATCAATAATATCACTGTAATTATTTACCTCAGCAAAAAAATCGGCCGGATTATTCGTATGAATGTGTATTCTCATTTTTTCCAAACTACCAGCAATAATTAAAGAATCTCCCATTTCCTTAAGTGTCTTTTTAATATTGGGAATTTCTTTTGTCACGTTTTCTATATAAGCTTCAGTACAATATCTATAATCAATTTCATCTCCCTGGGTTAAAGCAGTTTCCTCATTTTCTAAGATTATTTCATAGTTTTGTATATCATGTATCCTACCTGTTTTTATAAATTCCAATATACCCGACAAAAAGTAGACAAAACCCTGAGCTCCAGAATCAACCACATGGGCTCTTTTTAATACTTCCAATTTATCTTTAGTTTCATCCAATGAGATTTTTGCATATTTTAAGGATTCTGACATCAGTTCTTCAAAATCATCGGTTTTTGCTTTTATCTCCTCTAAAGATTTAGACCAATCTTTCATAACAGTTAACATGGTACCTTCAACAGGTTCACTTATGGCCTGATAAGTATAATCAACAGCTTTTTTAATACTCTTTGCAAAGTTATTAACATTTAACCGATTTTCTGTTTTAATATTAATTTTGAGGCCATTGATGAACTGAGCAAAAATTATACCTGAATTCCCAATTGCTCCTTTTAAGGCAGCATCTCCCATAGAATTTAAAGTTGTATTAATAGACTTATCTGCAATAACATTTTCCATTACCATATTCATTGTTCGCGAGAGATTTGTGCCTGTATCACCATCAGGTACGGGAAATACATTAATTTTGTTTAGCTCTTTTCTGTTTTCAATAACCTCTTTTGCCCCTGATATGAAGGCATAATATAACCTTTCTCCATTAAGATATTTAATCTTCATAAAACCACCTTTATTCTCTAATGAAAGTTTTTAACCAAAGTATATTATCATCTAAACCATAAAAATATCTCCAACAATATTTAAAAAATAGATTTGCTTTACTATTCAATTTACATGATTATTTAGTATTAAGTTTTGGTAAGTTAAATTTACTTTCTTTAATTATTAACATTAATATATCCAATTGATAATTTTCTTTATAATTATTTGATTATGTGGCTTTTTACTCTATAAGTAATTTATTTTTTACCTAAAAATATCAACACATTAAAAATTATTTATTATTATCAATAATTATTATAAATAATCATATAACAAATATTTTATTTTATCTGTAAAATAGTTAACCTTCATATATAATAGTGATAACCATTATTAACACCCATATTCTATTTACCTTTTAAAATATGCTTTTATCTGCCTTGACTTAATCTTAAAGAAAACTCTTTAGGTAAATCTGTATCATTGAACTTTTCATGAACCTTATCAATATCATATTTGATTCTTTTAAAATTAATTACATTATTGATAAGATCAAAAGTAACATAACTGGATCTTGGATTCCCATCTCTAGGCTGACCTACACTTCCCACATTAATGACATAGTTGTACTCAGGATTTATTTCAAATTCACGTTGATCCATTCTAACCCAACCATTGCCCCTGTTATAATAACAAAAGGGTATATGAGTATGTCCTATGAACAAAATATCTGTGTTCATTATAAAAGGCTCTATAAGTTTTATATCGCTTGGGTTAAATACATATCTAAAAGGTGTTTCCGGCTCTGGGCTACCGTGTGCAAGTAAAATTTTATTATCCTCTATTGTAATATTATTTCTTGTTTTTAATTTTTTGAGATAATCTAAACTACTCTGGCTTAACTGACTTTTAGTCCAATCAATAGATCTTTGTACTGTACCTCTAAACCAATTTTTATCAATTTTTTCAACCATTGATCGATCATGGTTACCTGCAATAACTTCTGAACAAACCTCTCTAATTTTCTTTACAGTCTTTTCTGGTTCTGGATTATAACCCACAAGGTCTCCCAAACATATTATATCATTAATTTGTAACATTTTAATTTCATTTAAAACAGTTTCTAATGCGGTATAATTTGCATGTACATCAGAAATAATAGCAATCAAATTATTCTTAGCCATTTTTTGAAATAGGATGTTTTTATATTAAATCCTATTAAACCTCCCTGGTTTTCTTTTTTCTTTGCATAAGATTTAAAATTATTTATAATGATATCCAAACTTAATCTTAACCACAATTCATTTTTTATAATCTTTTTATTTTTTCTTGATAAGGTGGTTTGATTACACCTTTTTCTGTTATGATAGCCGAAATATTATCAGCTGGTGTAATGTCAAAAGCCGGATTATATACATCAATTCCTTTAGGTGCTATCCGAATACTTCTTATTTCAGTAATTTCTTTATCCTCTCTCACTTCAATATCTATTTCTTCTCCCTTATCTATAGTAAAATCAATAGTTGAAGTTGGAGCAGCTACATAAAAGGGAATGCCATAATTTTTAGCAACTACTGATAACATAAATGTACCAATTTTATTAGCTGTATCTCCATTTCTAGCTATTCTATCTGCACCCACAATAACCTTATCAATCACTTGATCTTTTAATAAGGTAGCAGCCGCACTATCGACTATCAAAGTTGCTTGAATGTTTTCTTCCATCATCTCAAAAGCTGTTAATCGTGCCCCCTGCAACCGTGGTCTAGTTTCATCTATATATACCTTTATGCCCTTATCAGAAGCATAAGCTGCCCTTATTACGCCTAAAGCTGTACCATAACCAGCTGTTGCCAGAGATCCCGCATTACAATGTGTTAATATGATATCTCTCTCATTGATTAACTCATTACCATATTTGCCCAGTCTTTTATTATTATTAATATCTTCTTGCACAATCCTGTTGGCCTCTTTTAATAAATTATCCATTATATAATTTTTTTCCAAATCTTTCTTAAAAGCTTTATTTAACACATTTTCCATGCGCTTTATACCCCAGCTTAAATTGACTGCAGTAGGCCTGGTTGCTAAAATTTCACTTTTGGCCTGTTTGATTTCATTTGAGACATCAACTTCATCTTTTTCTATTAGTTCCTTAACTGCAAGATAATATCCAAAAGCCCCGGTTGCCCCAATTGCTGGTGCTCCACGTACTACCATCTTCTTTATCGCTTGACAAACTTCCTGGTAGTTACTTGCCTCATAATATTTTATTTCCAGAGGCAAAATCCTCTGATCAATTAATTTCAAAACATTATCCTGAAAAATTAAAGTTTTATGCTTCATTTAATAACACCCCTTAAATCTTATGTTGAATATCTCTATATATTAATTACTTATCTTTAAAGTTTTTTGCTGCTTTGATGCGAGATATTATAGAAGGATGAGATGTCTTATAGAGTTTTTTTCACCGGTTATATTTTAGATGGGATAAACTACTGTCAGCCAATTTAGCGAATGCTTTACCCAGCTCCACAGGATCATAAATTATATTGAAAGCAAATTGGTCAGCCTTTATTTCATATTTCCTACTTAAACATAGTTGTAGAGGGTTAATATATGGATAATGGCAATAAAATATAAATAAAAATTTTAACAACATTAGAATAATTATAATCAATAATCTTAAATAATTTTTGGTCAAAATCAAAGTAAAAAAACAATAGAATAGAAGTGAATTTTATTATATTGTTTACTAATAGTAATTTATCTTTTTTATTGTTATATTCTCGAGCTTTTTCTCTACTCTTTTTATCAAATAAGTTTTCAAATTATTTTGCATCCATTAATTATACCCAATCTCCTTATTTATCTAATAGAATATCATACAAAGAAATATCAGCGTTAACATTAAATACGATCTTCTTTTATTAATTTATTCTATACTTTGAAAAAATTTCCTGTTTAGTTATTTTTATTATCATTAATTAATTTGATATAATCAAACAATTTTTTATTAATACATTATACCATGGAAATTATTTACTGTTTATCAATTATTTAGTTTTTAATAAAATATTAATCAATCTACAAAAGTCCTAAATGAAATAAATCAAATTTTATATTCTAATAGTAAAAAAATATAAAGGGCGTTTTATAATATTCCAAATATTATTAACAGTATTTTCACAATTTCTTTTCAATTTGTTTTATTTTAAAAGCATTAAATATATCTGTTCTGGTAATGATGCCAACCAGCTGATCTTCCTGTATTACCATCAATCTGCCAATGTCTTCTTCTAATAATATTTGTAAAGCCTTATTTACATCTGCTTCAGGTGATATTTTTTTAATATCGGTTGACATAATATCATCAACATAAATATTATGATGCTGATCTTTTTCTATTGTTCTTATATCCTCCATGGTAACACAACCAATCAATTTGCCGTCTTTCATAACCGGATAACCACTGTGACTATGGTGAAGCATCTTATCCAGCAATTCTCGAACAGTCAGATCGCTGGAAATATATGATACATCCTTACTCATTAATTCTTTAACCTTTAAATTAGATAATGTAGCTTTAATCAAACTATATTGAAATTCTTGATTTGCCCTCATATAAATAAAGAAAGCAATTAATACTAAAATAAAGTTACCATATAGAACACCAATGATCCCAAAAATAAAAACTATTCCTTTACTAATCCCTACTGCAATCTTTGTAGCAGATAAAAAGTTTCTTTTTCTAGCTAAAAATGCCCTTAATACTCTGCCACCATCATTGGGAAAGGCTGGTATCAAATTAAATAAAGCTAAAAAAACATTTAATTCCCCTAAATACAGGATGAAGAAAATAATATCTGGCATTACAATATTAAAACTTATTTGTGCTATAAAAATAAAGGTCAACCCAATTGCCAAACTAACCATAGGTCCAATTATGGAAATGCGAAGTTCATCATCGGGATCTTCTGACATTTCTTTTATTTCAGCCACTCCTCCTAACAACATAAGGGTTATACTGTTAATCTCTTGCCCCCTTGAACGGGCAACAAAGGAGTGTCCTAATTCATGTAAACCTACACTAATAAATAATGATAAAGTAATAAGCAAACCCAATATATAATCAGGAACTACCATATCACTATAACTAATATTCATTATTTCAGCCATCATTTCTATATTTGTTGATACTATCCAGGCAATAAAAGGTAGGGCCAATATAAAACTGATATGTAGCTTAATTGGTATATTAGAAATACTACCAATTTGAACTGATTTTTTAAACATTAATATTACCCCCTAAAATTCAATTTCTAATTTTTTTTCAAAATCAAATGTTTTTCTATGAATTGGGGTAAAACCAAGCTCTTTTACAGCTATTCTGTGTTCTTTTGTTATATAACCATAGTTTGTATCAAAATGATAATCAGGATATTTACCATGCAGTTTTTTCATTCTGTTTTCCCTATGCACCTTTGCCGCTATAGAAGCACAGGCTATTGTGTATATCTTCTTTTTTGTATTTTTTATAACTTTATTATCTCTTTTATTAATACCATATTTATAGTATATGAAGAAATCTTTTTCAATATTTAATTCAACTGCCTGCTCTAATGTCTCTTCTATTTCTCTATAACCTGTTTTAATCGCTTCTTTCAAACCTAATTTATCAATTGCCTCCACATTAATATGCTTTATATTAATATATTCAGATTCATTTTTTAGCTTCTTAAAAAATTTTAATCTCTGTTTTTGAGTTAAATTATTACAATAATCAATACCCATAATTTCTGTGAAACGATTTAATTTCAATATACATAAGGTTAAAGGACCAGCTGCAGCTGTCAAACCGGTAACATAAAATCCATATATATTATGATAACCTTTGTTATATATTTGGTTCTCTATATTTTTAAAAGTTGATAGTTTCCCCTTCAATTTCTGTATTTTATGATATCTTTTTTCACAATTTAATGCTATCTTAGTGGTAGTTTTTCTGCTATCAGTAAAAAGAGCATCAATTAAATCACGATCTATCTCAATTTTTTTAATTAATCTTCTGATTTCAGCAACAGATTTATCAGTTATATTATATTTATCATCAAATTGTAATTTTGGTTTGTACTTCATCAGATCAGCACCTTGTTTTTTTATATAAACTCTTTATTATATAATTATTCATTAAAGTCCAAAATCCTTTATATAAAGTACTTTATAACCCTGCAAAAACAATCGATTTTATAATTTTACTTTTTTTATCACAAATTGTTTAATTTTTAAATTTTTATGTTTTTTAAAACTAAGTTAATTACTTTCTTATCTTGAATCTCCCTAGCTACTCTGGACATTAAAATATCATGATTAACTCGGTCAAAAAACTTTGAAAGATCCATCTCTACTATTCAATGTTTCCCGGATTGCATATATTCTCTAGCTTAATTTACTACCATCTTCTGGTTGTGCCTCTTTCTGAATTCAAGACTACTGGCTGAAAATTCTTCATCAAATCTCCAGTCCGATTTCTGTATCATTGCCAGCTGGTACGCAGGTATTTTCAAAGTTCCGACACCTGCCTCCCATCTATTTTAGAAGCAATGTCTTTCTTCTCCATGTATTCCAGTGCTTAAATACATTATTCCATAAAATGTGCTCCATCAATTCCATACTTTTTCTCTTGCGACACTTCTCCTATCAGCCGCAACGGATATGCTCAGCACTCCAATAGGCCCTTCGTACTTCCAGTGCCGGTATATTTCTGCCTTCATTGTATATCCATGTCGATACTCATATGTCCATCTCTGATTTGATGTTCAGTCCTTCCCTGAATATCGTGCACCCTGGGAGTAACAACTACTTAAAGTAGTTATTGCTATAAATTATTTAGACTAAAAACTTTGATGTGTTGTGACACAGTATACAGTACTATGACAGAAACTAACTTCTCATGCTAAATCTTATTTAAACCACATATATAATGTGTACATGAAATCTCACAGCTTAAGTACTAAATCTTTCATTTCATATATTCGTCATATCTACTGTGATAACTTTTGCACAATAGGGACTTTGTTTTGTATTGTAAACTCATCCAGTTATATTCAGCCTCAAATGTGATT